>OIYO01000131.1_pt1 | contig 74502 bp, 76 predicted proteins | sample 1588191 | NCBI WGS metagenome assembly OIYO01 (sample SAMN03283275) | human gut metagenome | biome: human-associated habitat; material: feces | host: Homo sapiens | place: Peru | collected 2012 | reverse complement strand
CTTCGTTTCTTAAAGGAAGATCCATGGGAGAGACTTCGTAAGTTAAGAGATGGATTTAAGAAAACTAAACTTCAGATGCTGTTTCGTGGACAGAATATCTTAGGATATCGTCCATATGCAGATGATGTTGTTGAGTATTTCGTACAGAAATCTATTGCAAACGGAATTGATATTATCCGTATTTTTGACTGCTTAAATGATGTTCGTAACCTTCAGACAGCAGTAACAGCATGTAACAAAGAAAAAGGACATGCTCAGGTTGCATTATCCTATACATTAGGTGATGCTTATACCTTGGATTACTGGATGGAAATGGCAAAGAGAGTAGAAGACATGGGTGCTGATTCCTTATGTATTAAGGATATGGCAGGACTTTTAGTTCCTCAGAAAGCAACCGAACTGATTCAGGCTCTGAAATCTTCAACCAGCCTTCCAATCGAACTGCATACACATTATACTTCCGGTGTAGCTTCCATGACATACATGAAAGCTGTAGAAGCTGGATGTGATATTATCGATACTGCAATGTCACCATTTGCACTTGGTACCAGCCAGCCTGCAACCGAAGTTATGGTAGAAGCATTCAAGGGAACACAGTATGATACCGGTCTTGACCAGAACAAACTGGCTGAAATCGCTGATTACTTCCGCCCAATGCGTGAGGAAGCATTAGACAGCGGTCTGATGAATCCAAAGGTACTTGGTGTTAATATCAAGACTTTGTTATATCAGGTACCGGGTGGAATGTTATCCAACCTGATTTCCCAGTTAAAAGAGCAGGGACAGGAAGATAAATACGAAGAAGTACTGGCTGAAGTACCTCGCGTTCGTAAAGACCTTGGTGAGCCACCACTTGTTACACCTTCTTCCCAGATCGTTGGTACACAGGCTGTATTTAACGTATTAATGGGTGAGCGTTACAAAGTTGCTACCAAAGAGACCAAGGATATTCTTCTTGGAAAATATGGTCAGACTGTAAAACCTTTCAATCCGGAAGTTGTGGATAAGGTTCTCGGCGCTGACAAAGATAAGGCAATTACCTGCCGTCCGGCAGACTTACTTGAGCCTGAATTAGATAAGATTGAAGCTGAAATGAAACAGTACAAACAGCAGGATGAAGATGTATTATCTTATGCATTATTCCCACAGGTTGCTACTGAGTTCTTCAAATACCGTCAGGCACAGCAGACGAAAGTTGATACAACAATTGCAGATACAAAGAACGGAGCATATCCGGTATAGGGTACCTTGCTATCTATAGCAGTAAAGAAGCGGCTACAGACAAATATGTCTGTAGCTGTTTTTCTTTTGATGGGTATAATGGAATATCAGAATTACATAAAAATTCTATGGACAAGAGGACAAAAGATTGCTATGATGAAGTCATGATTTGTCATGGGGGAGACAAATTTAATTGCAAAGCATTTGAAAATATTGTGGCAGTTCTTTCACGGTATTTGGAGAGGGAAAAGGTGAAGGACAATGAAACTGTATGAATTGGGGACAGGGGAGCCGGTGCAGGTGCAGGTGAAAGTGGAGAATGCTTCAGCAGAATATGATAGTACAGTTGCTTTTGGAAAAGAAGGCATTTTATTAATCGAGCCAATACGTTATGATGGGAAAATTATTAATTTTTCCGGAGATAAGGTGCATATCAGTGTAATTTATATGGAAGATGGAATCAAACCGCTGATATGGGAGGGGTGCAGAATGCAGACCGTCCAGGCAGGAAAAGAAAGGTATCATGCAATTGTATGCAAGCGTGATGGAATGAAGTGGAACCGCAGACAGGCATACCGCCAGTATCTGGGACTGGATGGAATGTTGTCCATTGACAGTACAAGAGCAAATCGTTCTGTGGTTGTGAAGGATATCAGTGCTACCGGAGTGTCATTTGTGGGAATGCCGGATATGAATTATCTTTCCATGGGGGCATTTCATTTATCGTTTGAAGATAAAGCAAGCAGGCTAAAGGTACAGTTAACCGGTACTGCTGTTCGTCAGGAGCCGGTAGATGAAACGAAAGTGATTGTAGGATGTACGGTAAAGCAGGCAAATCTCGACTTGGGGACTTATGTCGCCTCCAAGCAGAAGCAGGAAATTGCCAGACGACATGGAAACTGACGAAAATCCTGCAAAAAAATATTAAAACGACATAAAAAATGCAAAATATTTGTAGAATCGAGAAGAAGGAACTATGAATGGGAATACCAATGATTTGACCAGTCGAATCAACGAATGTTATGGAAGTTTAAGCAAAGGACAGAAAATATTAGCAACCTATATTACGGATAATTATGATAAGGCTGTATTTCTTACGGCAGCAAAAATGGGACAGGTAGTAGGTGTGAGTGAATCGACTGTAGTCCGATTTGCTACACATTTAGGCTATAAGGGTTATCCGGAATTTCAGAAGGCTTTAGAGGAGATGGTTCGCAATAAGCTCAACTCCATTCAGCGTATGGAAGTGACTTATGGAAGAATCAGCCAGTCGCATATATTAGAAACGGTATTGCAGTCGGATCAGGAGAAAATTAAGGATACCCTGGAACATATTGATGAGCATGCTTTTGAACTGGCAGTAGATACCATTATCAAAGCAAAACATATTTATATTGTTGGAATACGAAGCTGCGCTCCACTGGCAGCTTTTATGGCGTTTTACTTTAATCTGATGTTTGAAAATGTGACATTGCTTCAGACCAATAATTCCAGTGAATTATTTGAACAGATGGTGCGAATCAGTAAGGATGATGTCATTATCGGAATCAGTTTTCCAAGATATTCCATGCGTACCTTAAAGGCAATGGAATTTGCCAATAACCGGAATGCAAAAGTAATTACATTAACAGACAGTGTGCATTCCCCAATGAATTTATATTCTTCCTGTAATCTGATTGCAAGAAGTGATATGGCATCCATTGTGGATTCTCTGGTGGCACCGCTTAGTGTTATCAACGCACTGATTGTTGCTCTGTGTATGAAGAAGCAGGGCGAGGTTGCCAAGACATTGGAGACCCTGGAGGATATCTGGAATGAATATCAGGTATATGAAAATGATGAAATTAATTATATTGATGATAAAATCAAAATGAGATATGCCAAATTAGGAGATGCAGATGAGTAAGGTACTTGTAATCGGTGGTGGACCAGCGGGCTGTTTTGCAGCAATTGCTGCGGCAGAGCAGGGACATCAGGTCATATTGTTAGAACGCAATGAGAAAATCGGAAAAAAATTATTCATTACCGGAAAAGGAAGATGTAACCTTACCAATGCATGTGATACGGAAGAACTATTCTCAAACATTCCAAGGAATTCCAAGTTCTTATACAGTGCAATCTATTCTTATGACAATTTCCGGGTCATGGATTTCTTTGAACAGAATGGAACACCGGTAAAGGTGGAGCGGGGAAACCGCGTATTTCCGGTATCAGACCATTCATCGGATGTCATTGCAGCCTTAAAACGATCCCTGGATGCACATAAAGTAAAGATTATGTATCATACAACGGTAGAAAAGCTTATGGTATCGGAGAATTGTGTACATGGAGTAATTACTGCAGAGGGAAAGAAAATGCCGGCGGATGCGGTAGTTATTGCAACGGGCGGTTGTTCTTATGCATCTACCGGTTCTACCGGGGATGGCTATCGTTTCGCAGAAGCCTGCGGACACACCATAAAAACCTGCAGTCCATCCCTTGTGCCTTTTAACGCAGAAGAGGAATATGTCAAAGAATTGCAGGGGCTATCGTTGAAAAATGTAAAGGCAAGCATTTATCAGGGCAAAAAGCTTTTGTATGAAGCTTTTGGAGAAATGTTATTTACCCATTTCGGCGTAAGTGGACCTCTGATGTTAAGTGCCAGCAGTGTGGTAAATGATGCGGTAAGGAAACAGCCGTTGCAATTATACATTGACTGGAAACCGGCACTTTCAGAAGAACAGTTAGATCACAGAATTTTAAGGGACTTTGAAGAAGCAAAGAACCGGCAGGTGATTCATGGAATTGAAAAATTATATCCGTCCAAATTCCTGCCGATTATTTTAAGACTTGCTAAGATTCCGGCAGAAAAGCGTGTCAATGAAGTAACTAAAGAGGAACGGCAGCGGCTGGTGGACTTGACAAAGAAGTTTCCGGTTACACTGACTGGTTTACGGGGCTTTTCGGAAGCCATTATTACAAAGGGCGGTGTTTCTGTAAAAGAAGTAAATCCATCGACCATGGAATCAAAATTAACAAAGCATCTTTATTTTGCCGGAGAGGTATTGGATTTGGATGCATTTACCGGCGGCTTTAATCTGCAGATTGCCTGGTCTACCGGATATCTGGCAGGAAGCAGCATTGGAAATGAATAAAGAGAATAAAAAAGCAGAAAAATCGGAGGATAAGAAATGAGCTTTAATATAGCAATCGACGGACCGGCAGGGGCCGGAAAAAGCACCATAGCAAAACAGCTTGCAAAGGAACTTTCATTTATATATGTAGATACTGGAGCCATGTATCGGAGCATGGCATTGTATTTTATGAGAAATGGCATTGCCAAAGAGGATGAAGCAGCAATCTCAGATGCCTGCAAGACAGTGGAAGTATCCATTGCCTATGAGAATGGAGAACAGCAGGTTCTTTTAAATGGAGAGAATGTCAGCAAAGAAATCCGGAAAGAAGAAGTTGGAAAGATGGCATCAGCCACCAGCGTTTATAAGGAAGTCCGCAAAAAACTGGTTGAATTACAGCAGAAGCTTGCAGAAGATAAAGATGTTATCATGGATGGAAGAGATATCGGAACCTGTGTACTGCCGAATGCCCAGGTAAAGATTTATCTTACTGCAAGTGTTGAAACAAGAGCCGAGAGAAGATATCAGGAATTGCAGGAAAAAGGTGCTGCCTGTGACTTGGAAGTGATTAAAAAAGATATTGCGGACCGTGATTATCAGGATATGCATCGGGAGATTTCACCATTAAAGCAGGCAGAAGATGCCATTCTTGTAGATTCTTCGGATATGGGAATTGAAGAAGTGGTAGAAACCATCAAAAATATTTATAGGAAAAAATGTTAATATGAAAAATGTCAGAGTTGCAAAAAGTGCAGGTTTCTGCTTTGGCGTAAAGCGTGCAGTAGATATGGTCTATGCACAGCTTGAAACAAACGATGAAACAAAGGATGGAATAAAAGACCCGATTTATACTTACGGACCGATTATTCATAATGAAGAAGTGGTAAAGGATTTAGAGGCAAAGGGTGTAACCGTAATCCATGATATTTCTGAAATAGAAAAATCAGAAAAAGGAACCATCGTCATCCGTTCCCATGGTGTAGGCGAAAAAATATATCAGACATTAGAAAATGCCGGTTACCATATCGTGGATGCCACCTGTCCTTTTGTAAAGAAGATACATCGTCATGTACGGGAATATGGAGATGCCGGTTATCATGTTGTAATTATCGGAAATGCCAGCCATCCGGAGGTAGAAGGAATCCGTGGATGGGGAAATGAAGAGGAAATTACGGTAATTGGAACGAGGGAAGCAGCAGAAAATTTCCGGGTTTCAGCAGGAAAAAAGGTTTGTATCGTATCACAAACGACATTTAACTACAATAAATTTCAAGAATTAGTTGAAATTATAACTAAAAAAGGTTATGATATAATTGTTTTAAATACAATCTGTAATGCTACAGAGGAGCGGCAGGCGGAAGCAGCCGGGATCGCAGCGCAGGTAGATGCTATGATTGTTGTTGGCGGCAAGAGTAGTTCTAATACACAGAAGTTATTTGAAATATGTAAAAAAGAATGCAAAAATACTTACTATATACAAACTGTAAAGGATTTGGATCTGGATTTTATCCGGTCTGTCGATGACGTAGGTATTACCGCAGGGGCTTCTACCCCAAACAAAATTATTGAGGAGGTTCAAAAGAATGTCAGAAATGAGCTTTGAACAAATGTTGGAAGAATCTTTTAAAACAATAAGAAATGGAGAGGTAGTTGAAGGTACCGTTATCGATGTAAAACCTGACGAGATCGTTCTTAATATCGGTTACAAATCAGACGGAATCATTACTCGCAATGAGTACACAAATGAATCTAACGTTGACCTGACCACTATGGTATCTGTAGGCGATACTATGGAAGCAAAAGTTTTAAAAGTAAACGACGGTGAGGGACAGGTGCTTCTTACCTACAAACGCCTTGCAGCAGAAAAAGGAAGTAAGAGATTAGAAGAAGCATTTGAAAACAAAGAAGTATTAACAGCAAAAGTAGCACAGGTATTAGATGGTGGTCTTTGTGTGATCGTAGATGAGACAAGAGTATTCATCCCGGCAAGTCTTGTATCTGATACTTATGAGAAAGACTTAACAAAATATAAAGATCAGGAGATCGAGTTCGTGATCAGCGAGTTCAATCCAAAACGCAGAAGAATCATCGGTGACAGAAAACAGTTGCTTGTTGAGAAAAAATTAGAGCAGCAGAAAGAACTGTTTGCTAAGATCAAAGTTGGCGATGTTATGGAAGGAACTGTTAAGAACGTAACAGACTTCGGTGCATTCATCGATTTAGGCGGAGCAGACGGATTACTTCATATTTCAGAGATGTCCTGGGGCAGAGTTGAGAACCCGAAGAAAGTATTCAACGTTGGAGACAGCGTAAGAGTATTCATCAAAGACATCAACGAGACCAAGATCGCACTCAGCATGAAATTCCCGGCAGAGAACCCATGGAATGGTGCAGCTGAGAAATATGCAGTAGGCAATGTTGTAACAGGAAAAGTTGCAAGAATGACAGACTTTGGTGCTTTTGTTGAGCTTGCACCTGGCGTAGATGCGTTACTTCATGTATCACAGATTTCCAAAGAGCATGTAGAGAAACCTTCTGACGTATTAAAAGTTGGACAGGAGATCGAAGCAAAAATCGTTGATTTCAACGAAGATGATAAGAAGATCAGCTTATCTATGAAAGCATTACTTGCAGACGATGATGTTGCTGAGGATGCAGAGACAACAGAAGAATAAAAATATTCCCATAAAAATAGGTTTGCAGTTCTGTAAACCTATTTTTACCATAAGAAGGAATAATAATGCGAGGTGTTTGCTATGTTAGAAACAGATAATTATGAAAAATTCAAAAAAGATGTTCTTAGCATTGCTAAAATTGATTTAAACTCCTATAAAGAAAAACAGATGCGTCGTAGGATCAACACGTTGATCACAAAAAACAACATTAAGACTTATGATGAATATGTTACATTGATCAAAAAGGATAAAGAGAAATTTGAGCAGTTCATCAATTTTCTCACGATCAATGTTTCCGAGTTTTATCGGAATCCGGAGCAGTGGAAAATCTTAGAGGGAGAGGTGTTCCCGCAGTTGATCCAGAAATTCGGCAAGAATCTGAAGATCTGGAGTGCAGCATGTTCGACCGGAGATGAGCCGTATTCTTTGGTTATGGCATTGTCCAGACAGGTTCCACTTTCCAATATCAAAGTAATCGCAACAGACATCGACAAGCAGGTGCTTGATACAGCGCGGATGGGCTTATACAATGCAAAGAGTATTGCATCTGTTCCAGAGGATCTGAAGAAAAAATATTTCACACAGGTTGGAACATCTTATCAGATTTCAGACGAGATCAAAAAGAGAGTGGAATTTAAAGAACACGATCTGTTAAAAGATCCTTATCCAAGTGGCTGCAATCTGATTGTATGCCGTAACGTTGTCATCTACTTTACGGAAGAGGCAAAGGATGAGATCTATCAGAAATTCCAGAAGTCTCTGACAACAGGCGGTGTGCTGTTTATCGGCAGTACGGAGCAGATTATGAATTACAAAGAGATTGGATTCAACAGAAATAAATCATTCTTTTTTGAAAAAGCATAGTGAGCGAAAAAGCATCTCTTTCGGGACAAGCGAAAGGGATGCTTTTTTATACTTTTTTACATCAGATAAGAAAACACATGTAACAGATATTCTTTTTGCATTTCTTTTGAAGCAACAAATTCTTCCGACAGTTCAAAATAACTCTTTTTATCCCGATACATGGCACGGAAAGCAGGAGAGAGGACAGCACCATACTGTGGCAGAAAAATGGCATTCTTTCTGGTGTAGCAGGTCGAGGCAGTCGCTTTCTTTTTGTGTTCTTTGGCAATGCCTCCAGCAAGAGATTTTGGCACGGCATAATCTTCATCTGGAAGATAAAAATAGTTCTTGTAATCGGAGAAGAAGAATTTGAGTTCTCCGGTATAAAGACGTACCACAAGTTTGCTTTCATATCCCGATGCCATCAGGTAAAAATCCTCTTTTTTACAGGAGACCGGGGCGGGAAGATGATGCAGATTTTTTAATTCAAAGATCAGTTCTTTTTCAGTCGCTCCCTCATAAGAAGTAAATTCGTTGGCATAGAGGGAAGTGATCTCAAAATCCCCTCCTAACAGATGCGGATAGGAAAGAACGGTAAGAAGCTGTGGCATATCAAGGACATCCTCGTAATTGTGCTGCCTTAAAAGGGCAAGATCCCGCTCAGAAGCAGTCCTGACATAGCGATGGTAGACTTCGATCAGTTCGCCACCGTTGTAAATATCTTCCCGTTCCATTCCCAAAAACTGCTCAATCGATTTCTGCTTTAAGTTTGGCAGTGGCAGGAGAGATTTCATTTTGGTTACCTGTTTATAGATATCCAGAAATTCGTGGGAGGAAAACGGCTCTTTGATACCGTAGGTCTCACATTTGGACTTTAAGTAGGGAATATCAAATCCGATCCCATTAAAGGAAATGATCGTCTGGTATTGCTCCAACAGGGAAAAGAAAGAAAGGAGAACGTCCTGTTCTTCCGATGGAGCATCCGCAAAAAACTGATCGATCACAAGGATCTGTCCTTTTCTTACGGCACATCCAATGAGATACAGGCTCGTCCTTGTGGGAGAGAAACCGGTGGTTTCGATATCAAAAAAGATGGCATCCGGTGTAAATGTGGAATCAATCATTGGATTTGAAAAGTCATAAGATAATGTTTCCTGCCAGTGCTGCATAAATCGGATCTCCTTTCGTTGCTTTTCCCATTATACTATCTTTTTTGTTAAAAATCACGAAAAGAATTTGAGAATAAAAGTGCAACAAAAAAAGTAAAATGTATGAAATTGTGAAGGATTTAACAAAACGTATTGAAAAAAAAACAATATTATTGTTCAAATTGAATACAAATATGATATAATTTAGAAGATGAGTGTTCTATGACTTCTGCATGGAATACAATACAAAAAAGAGAAAGTGGGGCACGAAAAATGGGTTTAAAAACATTTAAAGGCGGCGTCCATCCTTATGAAGGAAAGGAATTAGCAAAAGATGAGCCAATCGTAGAAGTTTTACCCAAGGGTGATCTGGTCTATCCGTTATCACAGCATATCGGAGCACCGGCAAGTCCAATAGTAGCAGTTGGCGATCACGTGTTGAAGGGACAGAAAATCGCAGAAGCGGGCGGTTTTGTGTCATCTCCGATCTACGCATCGGTATCTGGTACTGTGAAGGCTATTGAGCCGCGCCGCGTAGCAGTTGGCGACATGGTAAACTCTATCGTCATCGAAAATGATGGAGCATTTGAGGAGGTGGCTTATACACCTTGTGAGGATGTGACAGCTCTTTCAAACGAAGAGATTATCAACAAAGTCAAAGAAGCAGGCGTAGTTGGTATGGGTGGTGCAGGTTTCCCAACACATGTAAAACTTTCACCAAAAGAACCGGAAAAGATTGAGTATATCATCGCAAACTGTGCGGAGTGTGAGCCGTACCTGACGGCAGATTACCGCAGAATGTTAGAAAATCCGGAAGAGCTGATCGCAGGTATGAAGATCATCTTACAGCTTTTCGGAAAAGCCAAAGGTATTTTTGGTATTGAAAATAACAAACCGGATTGTATCGCAAAGTTACAGGAACTGGTAAAAGACGAGCCAAGACTTGAGGTTTGTCCGTTACAGACCAAGTATCCACAGGGTGGAGAGCGTCAGCTCATCTACGCGGTAACCGGCAGAGCAATCAATTCCAAGATGCTTCCGGCAGATGCTGGGTGTATCGTGGACAACGTTGAGACGATCATTTCCATTTACAATGCAGTAAAACTTGGAAAACCTGTTATGCAGCGTGTATCTACCATAACCGGTGATGCAGTGGTAAAACCAGGCAACTTCCTTTACAGCATTGGAACGAATTATGCCGAGTTAGTAGATGCGGCAGGTGGATTTAAAGAGCAGCCGGAGAAGATCATTTCCGGTGGACCTATGATGGGATTTTCTATGTTTAGTCTGGACATCCCAACCACCAAGACATCATCTTCCCTGCTTTGTCTGACCAAAGACGAGGTTGCAGCGGTAGAACCAAGTCCATGTATCAACTGTGGACGTTGTGTGGAAGCATGTCCAGAGCAGCTGATCCCGTCAAGACTTGCCAAGTTTGCAGATCACGGACTTTCCGCTGAGTTTGAAAAATGGAACGGTCTTGAGTGCGTAGAGTGTGGAAGCTGCAGCTTCGCATGCCCGGCAAAGAGACAGCTTGCCCAGTCGATCAAGACGATGAAAAAGCAGGTTCTTGCTGCTAAGAGAGCAAAAAAATAATATAAACAATAAGAAGAGAGAGGTGGATTCCTGTGAGTGAGTTATATCATGTTTCATCATCACCACATGTTCGTTCCAAAGATACCACGAGCAGAATAATGCTGTATGTCATTATTGCATTGCTGCCGACCAGCTTATTTGGTATCTACAATTTTGGATACAGGGCACTGATTTTAATTTTAGTAACAATTGCCAGTTGTGTGGCTTCCGAGTGGATTTTTAACAAAATCGTACATAAGAAAGACACCATAACAGATTTAAGTGCGGTTGTAACCGGTTTATTACTGGCATTAAACCTTCCGCCAACACTTCCATGGTGGGAAGCAGTGATTGGCGGAGTATTTGCCATTGTCGTTGTAAAATGTATGTTCGGTGGTCTGGGTCAGAACTTTATGAACCCTGCACTTGGTGCAAGATGTTTCCTTCTGATCGCATTCGCAGCCGACATGACCAAATTTACAGATGATATGTCAAAATATATTGCAGATGGTTATACAAGTGCAACACCACTTGCAACACTTCGCAACGGTGGAGCAGTCAACACCATGGATATGCTGATCGGACGTACCGGAGGTACTATCGGTGAGACATCTGCGATCTTTATTTTACTTGGTGCGATCTTCTTAATCCTTATGGGAGTGATCGACCTGAGAATACCGGCATCTTACATTGTAACATTTGTGATCTTCATGCTGTTATTCAGCGGTCATGGATTTGACTGGAACTACATTACCGCACAGCTTTGCGGCGGTGGATTGATGCTGGGTGCATTCTTTATGGCAACCGACTATGTAACATCACCGATCACGCCACGCGGACAGATCATCTTTGGTATCTGCTGTGGTATCTTAACCGGATTGTTCCGTTGCTTTGGTGCAAATGCAGAGGGTGTTTCCTTTGCAATCATCTTAAGCAATATCCTGGTACCAATGATTGAAAAATATACGGTACCAACAGCCTTTGGTGTTGTAAAAGAAAAAAAGACCAAGGAAGGGGGCAAATAATATGAACAAGAAAATCGTACATGACGCTTTGGTTTTATTTGCCTTTACCGTAGTACTTGGACTTTTACTTGGTGTGGTATATGGAATTACCAAAGCACCGATCGACAATGTAAATTATGAGAAAACACAGAGCGCGTACAAACAGGTATTTGCAGATGCAGACAGCTTTGAAGCATACGCTGATTTCGATGCAGATGCAGCGGCAGCTCTGATGACAGAAAATGGATATTCTGATGAGATCGAGGATGTTGAGCTTGCAAAAGACTCATCCGGATCTGTACTTGGCTACGTCATTACCGTAACGGCAAAGGATGCCAGCCAGTCAACCATTACATTTTCCGTTGGAATCCAGAATGATGGAACCGTCAATGGATATTCCATCACATCGATTGCGGAGACACCTGGTCTTGGCATGAAGGCGCAGGAAGAGGATTTCTATGGACAGTTTGAAGGAAAGAACGTAGACCTGTTTGAAGTAGTAAAGGCAACTCCTTCTGCAGACAATCAGATCGAGGCAATTTCCGGATCTACCATTACCTCTAAAGCAATGGCAAATGGTGTGAATGCCTGCCTTGTTTATTTCCGTAATGTATTAACGGGAGGTGCAAATTAATGAATAAGAATGTAGAACGTTTATATAACGGTATTATCAAAGAAAACCCTACCTTCGTTCTGATGTTAGGTATGTGTCCTACACTGGCGGTAACTTCTTCCGCAGTGAACGGACTTGGAATGGGACTTTCCACAACAGTGGTATTGGTTCTGTCCAATATGCTGATCTCCGCATTCCGTAAGGTAATTCCAGATGGCGTGCGTATGCCGGCATTCATCGTTATTGTTGCATCACTGGTAACCATGGTTCAGTTTATTATGCAGGCATATACACCAAGCCTTTCCGATTCACTGGGTGTTTACATTCCTCTGATCGTTGTAAACTGTATCATCTTAGGTCGTGCCGAGAGCTATGCTTCCAAGAACCCGGTTATCCCGTCTCTGTTTGATGGACTTGGAATGGGACTTGGATTTACCTTCGGTCTTACCTGCATCGGTCTGATCCGTGAGCTGCTTGGCGCAGGACAGATCTTTGGTTTCCAGGTATTATCCTTAAGCTGGTTTACACCAATTACAATATTTGTCATGGCACCGGGTGCATTCTTAGTATTGTCCTGTCTGGTTGCTGTTATGAATATTGTCAGAGCAAAGATGGAAGCAAAAGGAAAACCTCTTGCACAGCCATCCGGATGTCTGACTGGCGATTGTGCCGGATGTGGTCATGCTGCAGTTTGTGGTGGAAAAGCAGAAGCTGCAAATGGTGCTGAGACTAAAACAGAGTAGGAGGATAGGTACAGATGAAAGAATTACTTTTAATTGCAATCGGTTCTGCGATTGTAAACAACGTTGTATTAAGCCAGTTCCTCGGTATCTGTCCATTCTTAGGTGTATCTAAGAAAACAGAGACAGCGGCTGGAATGGGTGGAGCAGTTGTATTCGTTATTACGATTTCCTCCTTTGTAACCGCACTGATTTACAAATTTATACTGGCAAACAGCTTTTTAATGAGCAAGGGAATTGACCTTACCTATTTACAGACCATCGTCTTTATCCTTGTAATTGCTGCATTAGTACAGTTTGTAGAGATGTTCCTGAAAAAATCAATGCCGGCACTGTATCAGAGTTTAGGTGTATACCTTCCTTTGATCACAACAAACTGTGCCGTATTAGGTGTTGCACTGACAAACGTTACCAAAGAATATGGTATTCTTGAGAGCGTTGTAAACGGATTTGCAACTGCAGTTGGTTTCCTGATCGCAATCGTCTTAATGGCTGGGCTGCGTGAAAAGATCGAATACAACGATATTCCAAAGCCATTTCAGGGAACAGCGATCGTTCTGATCACAGCGGCTTTGATGTCTATTGCATTTATGGGATTCTCAGGAATGATTTAAGGCAATACTTGGAGGTTAAATTATGAATATTACGGCAATTATTGTTGCAGCCGTTGTAGTCGGCGGCGTAGGTATTTTAATTGGATTTTTCCTCGGTATTTCCGGAGAAAAGTTCAAGGTAGAAGTGGACGAAAGAGAAGAAGCAATCCTTGGTGTGTTACCGGGAAACAACTGTGGTGGCTGTGGCTATGCAGGATGTTCCGGACTGGCTGCTGCCATTGTCAAAGGGGAAGCACCAGTAAACCAGTGCCCGGTTGGTGGTGCACCGGTTGCTGCTAAGGTTGGCGAGATCATGGGTATTGCTGCAGAAGAAGGCGTAAAGAAAGTTGCTTTTGTAAAATGTGCAGGTACCTGTGAAAAGGCAAACACAGATTATGAATATACAGGAAATGAGGACTGTGCTGCAATGGCATTTGTACCAAATGGTGGTCCAAAATCCTGTAATTATGGATGTTTAGGTTACGGCTCCTGTGTGAAGGCTTGTCCGTTTGATGCAATCCATATTGTAGATGGTATTGCACTGGTAGACAAAGAAGTCTGCAAAGCGTGTGGAAAATGTGTTGCAGCCTGTCCGAAACATTTGATCGAGCTGGTGCCATACGATGCAAAACACATCGTACAGTGCAGTTCCAAAGACAAAGGAAAAGATGTAATGAAGGCATGTTCCGTAGGATGTATCGGATGTCATCTCTGCGAGAAGAACTGTCCGAAAGATGCAGTCCATGTCATTGACAATGTTGCATACATTGATCAGGAGAAATGTGTTGGATGTGGCATCTGTGCACAGAAATGTCCAAAGAAGATTATCTTATAATTACAAAAAATAATAGAATGTATGCTCTGCGAACATTCTGTTATCATGAACAAAAGAAGAGACTGCACGTTGAGGAGTTCCCTCAATGTGCAGTCTCTTTTTTAGCGTTCCGACATTGTCTGTTTTAAAGGGCGTCATGCCTATTCGTTTCTTAAGTCCGTATAGGGAACCGTGTTTCCCATACCGGAAGATACATGAAGTTCGTAGTCATCCGTGATAAAGATGGCTTCGGTGCCATCAAGCTGTTCGATCAGTGCCATACCGTCACGAAGACCAAGGGTAAAGCAGATGGTGGAGAGGGCATCGCCGTCAACCGAATGGTTGGTGATGATTGTAACACCGAGCAGATTGTTATCACAAGGGTATCCGGTTTTGGTATCTAAGATATGATGATACAGGGTGTCATCTACTTTAAAGTAACGTTCGTAAATACCGGAGGAAACAACGGTCTGGTCACTTATTTTTACAGATGCGATCGAAGAACCGTCTTCCTGGAATGGATACTGGATGCCGATCGTGAAAGGCGAGCCATCCGGCTTGTCACCAACGGTTAAGACATTTCCGCCCAGATTGATCAGGGCACTTTTCACGCCATTTGCCAAAAGGTATTCTTTCATTTTGTCCGCAATATAGCCTTTTGCGATACCGCCAAGATCCAGTTTTGCATCAGGATTAGTTAAAGAAACATCGTTTCCGTCGATCACGATCGTGCGATAATCTACAGTGGCAAGAGCCTGTCTGATCTCAGTGTCTGACGGCACCATGGAAGCATCGGTTTCATCTAACAGAGCTTTGGTGGAAATATTCCACAGATCCGAAAGCCTGCCAATCGTGATATCAAAGGCACCATTGCTCTGCTCGCCATAGGAAATGCCCTTCTGCAACAGTTCGATCGTTTCATCGTGTACGGTCACAGGCGTGCCGCCGGAGGCATTGATCTTTGAGATATCGCTGTCTGCCACCGTGTTGGAAAAATAACCCTCGTATTCTGCGGCAAGATCAAAGCAGCCATCTAAAAGCTGTTCTTTGGAACTGTCGTAAAGTGTGACGGTAATGACCGTATCAAAGTAGAAACCTGACTTGGAAATAGGTTCCCCACAGCCGGTTAAAATGAGACACAACAGAAAAAGTCCCAGAAGGGATGCTATTTTTTTATACATGATAAATCCGTTCCTTTCTTTCAAAACCTCTTTGACTTTATCATAAACCGTGAAAAAATACAAAATAATTTTGCCATTTGCAATCAGATATGTTAGAGTAATACAGAGTATGGAAATGTCATAGATAAAGGGGCTTAGAGATGGAACAGAAAAATTTGGGATTCAACAAAAAAAAGAGAGTTGTTGTAAAGATCGGTTCCTCTTCCTTAAATTACGAAGAGACCGGATGTTTGAATTTTACAAAGTTAGAGCACCTGGTGCGGGAACTTTGTAATTTAAGAAATCGTGGAATGGATGTCTGTCTGGTCAGTTCCGGTGCAATCGCTGCCGGACGTCAGTCACTTGGATTTACGGAGCGACCCCATGATATTTCTACCAAACAGGCATGTGCAGCCGTTGGTCAGGCAAGACTGATGATGATCTATCAGAAACTGTTTTCGGAATATAATCAGGTGGCAGCGCAGGTTCTTATGACAAAGAACACGATGGTAAACCCGGTATCGAGAGAGAATGCCAGGAATACATTTGAGGAGCTGTTCCGTCTGGGCGTGATCCCGATCGTCAACGAAAATGATACGGTATCTACCTATGAGATGCGCTTTGGTGACAATGACACATTGTCTGCAATCGTATCTTCCTTAGTCGGAGCGGATTTACTGATCCTGCTTTCCGACATTGACGGGCTGTTTACGGATGACCCGAGGAAAAATCCGGATGCAAAGCTCATCGAAGTAGTTGAGAAGATGGATGCGGATATTATGGGAATGGCAAAAGATTCGACCGGAAGTGATGTCGGAACCGGAGGAATGGCGACGAAGCTTACTGCGGCAAGGATTGCAACCCTTTCCGGTGTGGATATGGTGATCGCAAATGGAAAGGATGTCTGCATCCTGCATCACATTTTTGATGATGAATTTGTGGGTACGGTATTTAAAGCAGAAAAGAAAGAGACATTTCGGATCGAAGACTTTATTTTAGAAACAATCGGATAGAGAGGATTTTTAGCGTGAAAAAAGAACAGATTGACCGCATCAATGAATTATACCGGAAATCAAAGGCGGAGGGGCTGACCGAGGAAGAGAAAAAGGAACAGGCTCTTTTGCGCAAACAGTTTGTGGCAGATGTGAAAAATAATCTGACGGCACAGTTAAACAATATCGATATGGTAAATGAAGATGGCTCAGTAGAAAATCTGGGCGAAAAATATGCAAACAAAAAAAGACTGTCTTAAAGATAAGGACATTTCAAGGAAGGAAATCCGGGAACTTCACAAAAATCTGCGGTCGCAGATGAGCGAGGCAGAGGTGGCAGAAAAAAGCAGACAGATCACAGAACGGCTGCTACAGACCGCATGGTATCAGAATGCAGAGATCATCTATGGCTATGCACCGCTTTCCAATGAGGTGGATGACCGGGAGTTCCTAGAACAGGCACTGTCGGAGGGAAAAGTGGTCGCACTGTCAAAGACCGGTGCGGACTGTTCGATGGAGTTTTATCAGGTCACATCGCTTACACAGCTTGTGGAGGGCAGGTTTCATGTGATGGAACCGGACGAGAGCTGTCCAATCTGTACGGCAGTGACACCGGTCATACTGGTTCCCGGAGTGGTCTTTGACCGGACGGGAAACCGTTATGGATATGGAAAAGGGTATTATGACAGATATTTTGCACGTTACCGGAAGGCAGAGAGGATCGCACTCGCATATGAGCATCAGATCGAACCTTATCTGGAAGTGTTACCGACTGATGTAAAAATGCAACGGATCTACACCGAGACGGCAGAGTATCTTTTTTAAAGAAAGATCAGATAGAAAGGCAGGGGCAAAAGTATGGAATTAACAGAGATTTGCAGAAACGCGAAAGAGGCATCTGCACAGGTTGCAATTCTTGGTACCAATGAGAAAAACGAAGCACTGTGTGCGGTTGCAGAATCACTGGTAGCACATGCAGGGGAGATCATTGCAGCAAATGAAAAAGATCTTGAAAACGGTAGAAATAATCACATGCCGGATGGAATGTTAGACAGACTGCTGTTAAACGAGAGCCGGATCGCACAGATCGCGGATGGATTGCAGAAGGTAGCAGAATTAGAAGACCCGATCGGTGAAGTAATCTCTATGAAACAACGCCCCAATGGACTTCGGATCGGACAAAAAAGAGTGCCGCTTGGAGTTGTCGGTATGATCTATGAGGCAAGACCCAATGTGACAGTTGATGCGTTTGGACTTTGCTTTAAGACTGGAAATACAGTGATATTAAAGGGTGGAAGTGATGCGATCTATTCAAATATAGCGATCGTTTCTGTCATTCAGGATGCGTTAGAGGCATTACAGATCCCAAAGGCGGCTGTCTCCCTGATCGAAGATACCTCAAGAGAGACAGCGGCTGTATTTATGAAAATGAATGAGTATGTTGACGTTCTGATTCCAAGAGGCGGGGCAGGACTGATCCGTGCTGTGGTCAATCAGGCAACGATCCCGGTCATTGAGACAGGCACCGGAAACTGCCATATCTATGTAGACGAGAGTGCGGACTTTACAATGGCGATCAATATCATCTTAAATGCCAAAACACAGCGGATCGGGGTCTGCAATGCATGCGAGTCATTATTGGTACATAAAAACATCGTGGATGCGTTTATGCCAGAGCTGACTGAGGCACTTCAGAAAAAATCAGTGGAGATCCATGCAGATGATGTCTGTCTTGCTGCGGCAGAGTCAGGAAAAAATGTCAATGCAGATCTTTTAAAACCTGCCAGCGAAGAGGACTGGGGAAAAGAATATTTAGATTATATGATCTCCGCCAAAACCGTAGGAAGTGTGGAGGAAGCGATCGCACATATCAATAAATACAACACCGGACATTCGGAAGCGATCATTACAGAGAGCTACCGCAATGCGGAGAAATTTTTAAATGAAGTGGATGCAGCCTGTGTCTACGTCAATGCCTCAACCCGTTTTTCAGACGGCTATGAGTTTGGCTTTGGTGCAGAAATCGGGATCAGCACACAAAAGCTGCATGCAAGGGGTCCGATGGGACTGCTTGCACTGACCAGTACCAAGTATATTATTTACGGAAATGGTCAGGTTCGCCCATAAGGGTGGGATAGAGAGTAAAGATGGAGAGAGATAGATAAAAGATGGAAAAGAAATTCGTGTTAAACCTTGTAGATAAAAAACAGATACCGGAGCAGGAGCCGGAACGCCAGTACTACTTTATGGACATTGCCAAAGAGTATATCAGACAGCTTTCCGAGGCAAAAGGCAGCCCAATGACGTTTCATGTTTCGACATTTGGCTGTCAGATGAACGCGCGCGACTCCGAGAAACTGGTTGGTATCCTGGAAAAGATCGGTTATGTGGAGGAGGATTCTGAGCAGGCTGATTTTGTTATTTACAACACCTGTACCGTGCGCGAAAATGCAAATAATAAAGTGTACGGCAGACTGGGTTATTTAAACGGTTTTCAGAAAAAAAACCCGTTTATGATGATCGGAATGTGCGGCTGTATGATGCAGGAGCCGACTGTCGTTGAGAAGATCAAACAGAGTTACCGCTTCGTAAACCTGATCTTTGGTACGCATAATATCTATAAATTTGCAGAATTGATCGTGACGGCACTGGAAAACAGCTTTTCTTCCCATGCGGCGAAAAAGGGTACGTCCATGACCATTGACATCTGGAAGGATACGGACAAGATCGTGGAGGATCTTCCGGTAGAGCGAAAATATCCATTTAAGTCCGGCGTCAACATCATGTTCGGCTGTAATAACTTCTGCAGCTATTGTATCGTTCCGTATGTCAGAGGCCGGGAGCGGAGCAGAGAGCCCAAAGAGATCATCCGTGAGATCGAACGTCTGGTGGCAGACGGCGTCGTGGAAGTCATGCTGCTTGGTCAGAATGTCAATTCTTATGGCAAAAATCTGGACGAACCGATGAGCTTTGCACAGTTGTTACAGGAGATCGAAAAGATCGAAGGCTTAGAGCGTATCCGTTTTATGACTTCCCATCCAAAGGATCTGTCCGATGAACTGATCGAAGTAATGAAAAATTCAAAGAAGATCTGCAAACATCTGCACCTTCCGTTACAGTCCGGAAGCAGCCGTATCTTAAAAGAGATGAACCGCAGATATGACAAAGAACATTATCTGGAGCTGGTCGAAAAGATCCGTGCGGCTGTGCCGGATATTGCACTGACCACCGATATTATCGTTGGCTTCCCGGGAGAGACCGAGGAAGACTTTGAGGAAACCATGGACGTGGTAAGAAAAGTGCGCTATGACAGTGCCTTTACCTTTATCTATTCCAAGCGGACTGGAACCCCTGCTGCAGTCAAAGAAGAGCAGGTACCTCCGGAGGTCGTAAAAGAGCGATTTGACCGACTGTTAAAAGAAGTACAGACGATTTCTGCCGAAAAGGCACAGGCTTTGACCGGTCAGACCTTACCGGTACTGATCGAGGAGCAGAACGGACAGGACGAACATCTGGTAACAGGACGTCTTTCCAATAACTCTACCGTACATCTGCCGGGCAGCACAGATCTGATCGGAAAGATTGTAGATGTAACCTTAAAAGAATGTAAGGGATTTTATTATTTGGGAGAGCTGGCTTAAGTGAAACAGAAAAAAGAGCGGATGTTTCTTGGAATATTATTTCTGGTGTTGGTGGTGTTCTGTCTGGTTTTCTACTTTTTCAGGGGACAGATGGGAGCACAGGTAAAAGTTACCGTAGACGGAGCCCTCTATGACACATACCCATTGGAAAAAGAACAGGAGATCGCCATAGAAAAAGATGGGGTTGTGACAAACCGGCTTGTCATCCGGGATGGTGTGGCGGACATGATCGAAGCGGACTGCCCAGACAAGCTGTGCGTACATCAGAAAGCGATTTCGAAAACAGGTGAGACGATTGTCTGCCTTCCAAATAAAGTGGTGGCAGAGATCATCGGAAGTGAAGAAAGTGAGTTGGACAGTGTTGCGAAATAAAGTGGCATATCTGGGAGTATTTCTGGCATTGGCATTGATCTGCAGTTATGTGGAGAGCCTGATCCCCTTTTATTTTGGTATTCCGGGGGTAAAACTTGGACTTACCAATCTTGTGGTGGTGCTGATGCTGTATTGTGTGGGAACAAAGGAGGCACTTTTGATCTCTGTGCTTCGAATCGTTCTTTCCGGCTTCCTGTTTGGAAATATGTTTTCCATCCTCTACAGTCTGGCAGGCGGATTGCTTAGTTTTATCGTCATGGTACTGCTGAAAAAGATGGTAAAAAGCAGCATGGTATTCGTCAGTGTATGCGGAGGCATTTTTCACAATGTCGGACAGTTGATCGTGGCTGCCATTGTGGTTGAAAATTATAATATTTTTTACTATTTTCCAATCCTGCTGCTGGCGGGATTTTTAACCGGTTTTCTGATCGGGATCGCAGCACAGGAGATGCGGCGGCGTATCGGTGGCAGATTTGGATTTCGAAAGTAGCGTAGAAAGGATAAGTCATGTATTCATATATCAAGGGTGTATTGGCAGAACTGGAAGAAGATGCCATAGTCGTTGAGACCGGCGGGATCGGATATCATATTTATACGACCGGTCAGACTTTTTCCCGTCTGCCGTCTTTAGGGGACGAAGTAAAGATATATACCTATCTGTATATCAGAGAGGATGCCATGTTACTGTATGGCTTTTGCTCGAAGGATGAACTTCGTGTCTTTAAACTGCTTTTGGGAGTCAGCGGCATCGGACCGAAAGGGGCACTGGCGATCCTTTCTGTGATGACGACAGATGATCTTCGGTTTGCAGTACTTGGAGACGATGCAAAGACCATTGCAAAGGCGCCGGGTGTCGGCGTAAAGACCGCACAGCGGCTGATCTTAGAACTGCGGGATAAATTAAGCATTGAGGATGCGTTTGAAGAAAAATTAAGCCAGGCAGAGGACGCTGCAAGGGACAGGGCAAAAGGAGCCAAAAACGAAGCCGTACAGGCACTGGTTGCCCTTGGTTATTCTTCTTCCGAGGCATTAAAAGCCCTTGGAGGCATTGAGATCACAGAAGAGACGGATGTGGAAGATCTCTTAAAAGCAGCTCTCAAAAATATGGCATTGATGTAACGGCCACAAGATGGAGAAACAATGGAAAAACGAGTAATATCAACACAGGTGCAGGAAGAGGACTTAAAGATCGAAAAGAGCCTCAGACCGCAGCTGTTAAACGATTATATCGGTCAGGAAAAGGCAAAGAAAAATTTAAAAATCTATATCGAGGCGGCAAAACAGAGGGGAGAGTCCTTAGACCATGTCCTGTTTTACGGGCCTCCCGGACTGGGAAAGACCACATTAGCGGGAATCATTGCAAACGAAATGGGAACTCATATGAAAGTGACCTCCGGTCCTGCGATCGGAAAACCGGGGGAGATGGCAGCCATCTTAAGCAATCTTCAGGAGGGGGATGTCCTTTTTGTCGATGAGATCCATCGATTGAACCGTCAGGTGGAAGAGGTGCTTTACCCTGCCATGGAGGATTATGTGATTGACATTATGATCGGAAAAGGTGCCACGGCGCGTTCTATCCGTCTGGATCTGCCAAAATTTACCCTGGTTGGCGCAACCACAAGGGCGGGGCTCTTGTCAGCACCACTCAGAGACCGTTTTGGCGTCGTCCATCATCTGGAATTTTATACGGTGGAAGAATTGCAGACGATCATTTTGCGTTCGGCCGATACGTTGGGCGTTAAGATCGAGCAGGAGGGTGCATTTGAACTGGCAAGACGTTCCAGAGGAACGCCACGTCTGGCAAACCGCCTGTTAAAGAGGGTGCGTGATTTTGCAGAGGTAAAATACGATGGAAACATCACAAAAGAAGTGGCATCATTTGCACTTGATCTTCTGGAAGTAGACAAGATGGGACTTGACCAGAATGACCGGAATATCCTGATGCTCATCATCGAGAAATTCCAGGGTGGTCCGGTCGGACTGGATACACTGGCAGCGGCTCTGGGTGAGGATGCCGGAACGATCGAGGATGTATATGAACCATACCTGGTAAAGAATGGATTTATCAATCGCACTCCGAAGGGAAGAGTTGTGACAGATTTTGCCTACCAGCATTTCGGACTTCCACGTGAATAGTGGAATTGCAGTTGCTTTTCCTGCAAAATACTTATATAATAAAAGCAGAAGATGCGGCGGAGGAATACGTTATGTCAGAAAAAACGAGTGCGGAAGTCCTGATCGGAGGAAAAGTCTATACGTTGAGCGGCTACGAGGGAGAAGAATATCTTCAGAAAGTAGCGGCATATATCAATGGAAAACTGAGTGAATTTGACAGTACCGAAGGCTATCGCAGACTTCCGGGAGATATGAAAGCGACCCTGCTGGAGCTTAACATTGCAGATGACTATTTTAAGGCAAAGGCACAGGTAGAAAAATTAGAACAGCAGATCGAGACAAAGGATAAGGAGATCTACAATTTAAAGCACGATCTGATCTCCAATCAGATCAAGACAGAGAGCGATGAAAAAGAGCGGCAGAGGCTCGAGGCAGAAAACAAGGAACTTCTGCTGAACAAAGCAAAACTCGAGGCGTCATTAGAGGAAAAACTGCTTGGCAAACTTCCGGAAAAGGAAAAGAAGCCTAAAAAAGCAGAAAAGGCAGCGACAGATGAGCAGACGGACGTAACAGAAGAAAATGAGGGACGGGGATGAGAGTGATCTTCGTCCTCTTTTGTATGATAAAGGAGAAGAAATAAGACTATGACAACAGCGGAATTACTTGCACCGGCAGGTTCTTATGAGACATTTCAGGCGGTCTTAAATGCGGGAGCGGATGCGGTATATCTGGGCGGAAGCAGCTTTGGTGCCAGAGCCTATGCCGACAATTTCAAAGAAGAAGAACTGATGCATGCAATCGATGAGGCGCATATTCATGGAAAACAGCTTTATCTGACGGTAAATACGCTGTTTAAGGAAGAAGAGTTAGAGAGCCTGCTTTATCCGTATCTGCTGCCGTATTACAAACAGGGACTGGATGCGGTCATTGTGCAGGATATCGGGGCACTGCGTTTTATCAGGGAGGCATTTCCGGATCTTGCCGTGCATACCAGTACCCAGATGACGATCACAAACCGTTATGGGGCAGAGCTGATGAAGTCCTACGGCGCAAACCGCGTGGTGACTGCAAGAGAGATGTCATTCGAAGAGATCAAAGACATCCACGACCATGTCGACATTGAGATCGAAAGCTTTGTGCATGGCGCACTGTGCTACTGTTATTCCGGTCAGTGTCTGTTCAGCAGTATGTTGGGCGGCAGGAGTGGTAACCGGGGCAGATGTGCCCAGCCGTGCAGACTTTCCTATGAGGTTTGCGATGCAGATAAAAAAATGGTACAGGCAAATGGCTATATTTTAAGCCCGAAGGATCTGTGTACGATCGAACTGCTGCCACAGCTGTTGGAAAGCGGGATCTATTCCTTTAAGATCGAGGGACGTATGAAACAGGCAGAATATGCTGCCGGTGTGGTATCAGTCTACAGACAGTATCTGGACACTTATTTTGAACTGCTGGCAAAGTACGGAGATGCAAAAGAAGCGGCAGCACGCTATCAGGTAAAACCGAAAGATTATCAGAAGCTGGTCGATTTTGGAAACCGGAGCGGATTTACCGACGGGTATTATAAGAGACACAATGGCAGAGAGATGATCACTATTGGCAAGCCGAACCATGCAAAAGGAAATGAGACCTTACAGGAAGAAGTACGGGAAAAATATCTGCGCACTGAATTAAAAGAAAAAATCAAGGGAAATTTAAGACTTTCCAAAGAATTTCCTGCTATACTGGAAGCATCCTGTGGAGAGATCACTGCCACTGTGACGGGAGCAGTGCCGCAGGCAGCAAAAAATCAGCCGCTGACCCGAGAAAAGGTGGAGGCAAACCTCAAAAAGACAGGAAACACGCCATTTGTTTTTTCTGAGTTGGAGATCACGATGGAAGATGATCTGTTCCTACCGGTACAGGCGTTGAATCAGCTCCGCAGGGAACTGCTAGACCAGCTGACAGAACAGATGCTTGCAGCATACCGGAGAGAGAAAGAACAGAACCCGAAACGGGAACAGGCAGTGACGGAGCAAAAAGGAAGACAGCAATTAAGTCTTGCTGTTTCCATCGAAAACCGGTCACAGCTTGCAACCGTCTGTGCGTTTGATACGGTTTCGGATGTCTATCTTGATAACAGCTGTTACCAGACATCGGACTGGAGGAACCAGCTCACAGAGGATATCAGACATATTAAAGAGACAGGAAAGAAGGCTTATTATATCCTTCCATCCATATTCCGGAAACAGACGGCAGAACGCTACCGAAAAGACCGGGATTACTGGGTGAGCTGCGGCGTGGATGGCTTTGTAGTGAAAAATTTTGATGAGATCCGGTTTTTACAGCAGGAGTTTTCCGGTAAGATCCCGATCATCTTTGATCACAGCCTGTATACCTACAATAACAGGGCAAAGTATACAATGCAGGCATACCAGCCGCTCCGTGAAACAATTCCGTTGGAATTAAACCGTAAGGAACTGTTAAACCGGGAAAACGCGGGCAGTGAACTGGTCATTTACGGATATCTTCCGTTGATGACTTCGGCGCAGTGCGTACATGCCAACACAACGGGGTGTGACAAAAAAGCCGGTAAACTGTACTTAAAAGACCGGTATGGTAAATATTTCCCGGTAAAAAATAATTGCAGAGAATGTTATAATACCATATATAACACAACACCATTGCTTCTGTTTGACTATGCGCACGAGTTTGAGCGGATGGGCATCACACAGTTTCGTATTTCCTTTACTATAGAGAGTACAGAGCAGGTAAAAGAGATCCTTGCCTTGTATCAGAACGTATTCTTATCTGGATCCACCACTGTGAGGGAAGCATATGGAAAAGAGTATACCAATGGACATTATAAACGAGGGGTAGAATAATTTATGACAAACGTGATTGTTGAAGTGTCGAAATTTATCATGATGATACTTTTCGCGCTGTATACGTTTGAATGTTTTGCGGCATTCAGGGGACGTATCAATCCCAAAAAGAGAGAGAGGATCTTCAAGCGGCAGGTGTTTTATCTGTATCTGATCCATCTGGACGGATTTCTTTCCATTTATGCCGTGACGGATGAAATACAGATTGTCGTACTGTACTTTTTACAGCTTGTACTGATCACAATCCTGCTGGGCAATTACCAGTTGCTGTATCCGAAGGCATCCAGACTGGTTACAAATAATATGTGCATGCTGTTAGTTGTCGGATTTATCATGCTGACACGTCTGTCTTATGATAAATCGGTAAAACAGTATGCAATCGCTGTGGTATCCACGGTCATCATCTTTGTGATACCGGTATTGATCCGCAAGGCAAAATTCCTGCGCAACCTGACCTGGCTTTATGCGATTGTTGGTATGGCGGGACTTGCTGTTGTAACAGTGTTCGGAGCAACGAGTTATGGGGCGAAGATCTCCATTTCGGTGGGAGGTTTTTTCTCCATCCAGCCGTCCGAATTTGTGAAAATCCTGTTTGTATTTTTCATAGCCTGTATGTTGCATCAGAATACAGATTTTAAACAGGTTTGTATCACGACAGTGATCGCTGCGGCACATGTGCTGATTCTTGTGGCATCCAGAGATCTTGGTGGAGCGTTGATCTTTTTCATTACATACCTTGTAATGCTTTATGTGGCGACCAAGAAACTGTTTTATTTTGCAGGGGGCATCATGGTGGGAGCGATCGCCGCGGTAGTTGCCTACCAGTTGTTTTCCCATGTCAGGGTCCGTGTGGTAGCATGGCAGGATCCGCTCAGTGTGATTGATAACGAGGGCTATCAGATCTGTCAGTCCCTGTTTGCAATTGGAACCGGCGGATGGTTTGGAACCGGACTGTATCAGGGTTCACCGAACAAGATCCCAGTGGTGGAGCAGGATTTTATTTTTTCCGCGATCTCCGAAGAGATGGGTGGGATTTTTGCACTGTGCCTGATCATGGTATGTATCAGTTGTTTTTTGATGTTTTTAAATATCGCGATGCAGATGAAAGACCAGTTTTATAAATTAGTGGCATTAGGACTTGGTACGGTATACGCATTTCAGGTATTTTTGACCATCGGAGGAGTAACCAAATTTATCCCATCCACCGGAGTGACACTGCCACTTGTGAGTTATGGAGGAAGTTCTCTGCTTAGTACCATGATATTATTTGCAATCATTCAGGGATTGTATATCTTAAGACAGGATGAGGGAGAGACAAATGGAAAACAGACCGTACAAAGAAGAACAAGATTTGAAGATGAGATCGAAGACTTCTCCTAAGAACAAGAAAAAAAAGAAAACCCCTTCCAAAAACAGGGAATTTGCAGTGATCACCTATTCCTTTCTGGCACTGTTCATCTGCCTGATGGGGTACTTTACCTATTTTCAATTTGAAAAAAGTGAAGATTTTATCGATAATCCATATAATACCAGACAGGAGACTTTCGAACAGAAAGTAGTCCGGGGTAAGATTCTGGCGGCAACCGGAGAAACGCTGGCAGAGACGATCAGCGATGATGCGGGAAATGATACCAGAAGATATCCGTATGGAAGTATATTTGCACACGTTGTTGGTTATTCTACTCATGGAAAGACTGGAATCGAATCACAGGCAAACTTTGACCTGCTGCGTTCCAATGTTTCCATTATCGAGAAAACAGGAAATGAGATCCAGGGCGAAAAGAGCATTGGTGACAATGTGGTCACGACACTGGATTATGAATTGCAGCTTCGTGCCTATGATGCGCTTGGCTCCTACGATGGAGCAGTCGTTGTGATGGAGCCGGCAACCGGAAAGATCCTTGCAATGGTTTCCAAGCCGGATTTTGATCCAAATACGATCTCTGAGGACTGGGATACGCTTACAGCAGATACCAATACGGATGCCGTGTTGTTAAACCGTGCAACACAGGGACTATATCCGCCGGGATCGACTTTTAAGATCTTAACGACCTTAGAGTATTTAAACGAGCATGGAACAGATGAGGATTACAGTTATTCCTGCAATGGAAGTTTTACAGTTGGAAATACGACGATCCACTGCCATAACAACAAGAGCCATGGCACACAGACCTTAAAGCAGGCATTTGCAAATTCCTGTAATTCGGCGTATTCGTCGATGGGACTGGACTTAGATATCACACAGTTTGCAAAGTTGTGTGATTCCCTGCTTTTTAATACCAGCCTTCCAACAAAATTTGAATCGTCAAAGAGCAGTTTTGTCCTTCAGAGCAGTGATGGAGATGCCTCCATTATGAGTACCTCGATCGGACAGGGAAAGACGCTTGTTACACCATTTCATATGGCACTCATTGTCAGTGCAATCGCAAACGATGGTGTTTTGATGCAGCCATATGTGATCGACCACACAGAAACCTATGAGGGTACGGTGCACGAGCAGAATGAGCCGGAGACCTATAAGCAGTTGATCTCATCCGAAAATGCAGCGGTATTGCAGGAGTATATGTCTGCAGTAGTACAGAATGGAACCGGACAGAAATTAAAAGGACAGAGTTACGAGGCGGCAGGAAAGACTGGTTCGGCAGAGTTTTCTTCCGGTACGAATGCAGCACATTCTTGGTTTGTGGGCTATGCACACCAGGAAGGAAAAGAGGATATCGCGGTTGCCGTGTTAGTAGAGGATTCCGGTGTTGGAAGCGAATATGCGGTTCCAATCGCAAAAGAGATTTTTGATTCTTATTATGAGAATTACGAATAGAGCAGGTTTATTTCTTGCATGAACCGGGAAAAAGTATTATACTTAATTTAATTATGAGAAACCACATCAGGAGGTATTGCAATGATAGAAGCAACGAGCTGTGGTGGTGTGGTAATATTTCGAGGTAAAATATTGCTCTTATACAAGAATTATAAAAATAAGTATGAGGGCTGGGTATTGCCCAAGGGAACCGTAGAAGAGGGCGAGACATATGAGGACACCGCACTTCGCGAGGTTCTTGAAGAGACAGGCGCCAGAGCAAATATCATAAAATATATAGGCAAAAGCCAGTATTCATTTACCGTACCGGAAGACACCGTGGAAAAAGAAGTCCATTGGTATCTGATGATGGGAGACAGTTATTACAGCAAGCCACAGCGGGAAGAGTATTTTGTAGATTCAGGATATTACAAATTCCATGAGGCATATCACCTCTTGAAATTTCCAAACGAAAAACAGATTTTAGAGAAAGCCTACAACGAATATTTAGAATTAAAGAAGAACAATTTGTGGGGCAGTCATAAGTATTTTTAGTCTGCCAGTGAAACCACATTGGAAGACTGAGGATTTTGTATGATATGGTATGATGATTTGTATGTAGGAGAGAGTATCGTACATAAGACAAGAAAAATTAAATGGAAAATTCTTCACAATGCGGGACAGATCCATATTTATGTCATTGCACTGGCATCTTGTCCGGAAAATCTTCTTGATATCATTCCTGCACAGGAACTGATGCAAAAGGGGTATCCCAAAAAGGAATTATATGTGGTCGGGCTGGCAAAAGGCTACGACGAGGCGGTCGAGGTGGCAGCATCGATTGTGGATGAGGTATATCAGAATACAGGTGGTTTTGCCGTCAGACCGTATCTGGAAGAAAAAAGGAGAAGGAAAAAAGAGGGATGACAGTAATCTTATTTCTTTTAAAATTAATCGGCATCATCCTGCTTGTTTTGCTGGGCATTGTACTTACTCTGCTTGTTCTGCTTTTGTTCGTACCGATCCGGTATCAGATCAAAGGTTCTGTTCTTGAAGATAAGACGGTGCGGGTAAAGCTGCACTGGCTGTTACATCTGCTTGTTTTTTCCCTGTCCTACGAGGAAAAGAAAATTACAACAGAGTTTCGTATCTTAGGATTTCGCCTGTTCCCACGGGAAAAGAAAAAGTCCGCGTTGGATGACACCGATTTTGACGATATAGAAGAGGCAGAGGACGAGCGTGTTACGCAGGAACCTGTGCAGGAGATACCGCAGCTTACGGCGACGGAGTACAACGGGGAGCCGCAGACGGACAGTTCAGAAGCTCACAGAAGACAGAAGCGGCAGCCAAAGCGAAAAATTGCTGCATTTATTGATAAATGGAAGCGTTTTTGGGAGAAGATAAAGCAGATACCGGATAAGGTTTCCGCCATCTGGAGTGTCATTTCGGATGAGGGTAATCACAAAGTCGTATCCCTGGTTTGGGAACAGATCCGTTACCTGTTGCGGCACAGCAGATTTCGAAAGTTAAAAACAGACCTTACGTTTTCTGCAGGAGATCCGGCTACAACGGGGCAGATCCTTGGAGTGTTCTGCATGTTTCCAATGCTGTATCAGTATGAGGTTTCCGTAGTGCCGGATTTTGAAAGTGAACAGTGGTATCTGCGGGGGACTTTTGAGATAAAAGGACATGCCCGCCTGGTACATGTACTGCGCAGTGGTATCCTGTTATGGAAAGAAAAAGAAGTACGCAGATTTGTAAATCGCATGATGAAAAAATAGAAAGGTAGGAATTTGATATGGGAGACAACAGTTTTCACACAACGGTAGAGTCATTGTTTAAGGGGATGGACAGCTTTATTACCACAAAAACGGTAGTGGGAGATGCGATCCATATTGGAGATACCATCATCCTTCCACTTGTAGATGTATCATTTGGTGTTGCCGCAGGTGCATTTTCACAGGATAAGAAAAATAACGGAGCCGGTGGTATGGGTGGAAAAATCATGCCAAGCGCCGTTTTAGTCATCCAGAATGGAACAACCAAGCTTGTCAATATCAAGAACCAGGATGGCATTACAAAAGTGCTGGATATGGTACCGGATTTTGTCAACAAATTTACTTCCAAGAGTGAGAACACCGAAGAAGAGATAAAACAGGCACCGGAAGATGCCGATGCGAAAAAAGCGGCACAGAAAGAGATGGAAGATATCTTAAAAGATTCTGTCAATGAATAGAGTATAGGAGCATATATTATTAGTAATATATGCTCTTTTTAGGTGGCGGAATGAAACGGATCATCGGTTTTGCGTTATTTTGTTTTTCTATGGGAATGCTGGTAATGATTGTCATTCACAATCGTTTCTGTGGCTTCCTGCTGATGATCGCATGTATGCTTGCCGGGTATTATATTTTCTGCTGTGATGATTGAAGAGGGATTATTGAGAAAAGAAGTGCAATAATCCCTCTTGCTTTTTTGCTATTTTCCGATAAGATAGATATGGTTAGAATAATCTAACAAAAGTATCAATTAACTAACATATCACAGAAAGGGCAAAAAAATGAAAAATTTTGAGCAGTGGGAAGGGTTCTCCGGAAGATTATGGAAAGAGGGCGTAGATGTCCGCGATTTCATCCAGAACAACTATCAGCCATATGACGGGGATGAATCCTTTTTAGCAGGGCCTACTGAGGCAACGAATAAATTGTGGGGAAAATTACAGGAACTTCAGAAAGAGGAGCGTAAAAAGGGTGGTGTCTTAGACATGGAGACCGAGGTCGTGTCTTCTCTTACCGCATATGGTCCTGGCTATATCAGTGAGGATTTAAAAGGACTTGAGAAAGTAGTCGGACTTCAGACGGACAAGCCACTCAAACGTGCATTTATGCCGTATGGTGGTATCCAGATGGCAGAGCAGTCCTGCACCATGTATGGCTATCAGCCAAGCGAAAAATTACATGAGATCTTTACCCAGTATCATAAAACACATAACCAGGCAGTATTTGATGTTTACACACCAGAAATGAAACGGATGCGTCATAACAAGATCTTGACCGGTTTGCCGGATACTTATGGTAGAGGCCGTATCGTAGGCGATTACAGACGTGTTGCGCTTTACGGTATTGATTACCTCATTGAAGAGAAACAGAACGATTTTGCAGCAAGTGAGAGGCGGAGCATGAGAAGCAAAGATTACCGTATCCGTGAGGAACTTGCAGAGCAGATCAAGGCATTAAAGGGAATGAAAGAGATGGCAAAGGTATATGGCTATGACATTTCCGAGCCGGCAAAAGATGCGAAAGAGGCATTCCAGTGGCTGTATTTTGCTTATCTTGCAGCAATCAAGACACAGAACGGTGCGGCAATGAGTGTTGGACGTGTATCAACATTCCTTGACATTTACATTGAACGAGATATGAAAAAAGGCATCCTGACAGAGGAAGAGGCACAGGAGCTTGTCGATCATATGACAATGAAATTCCGTATGGTAAAATTTGCACGTATTGAATCATACAATCAGCTCTTCTCCGGCGATCCGGTATGGGCAACTCTTGATGTAGCAGGAATCGGTATGGACGGACGCCATCAGGTAACCAAGACCTGTTATCGTTTCTTACATACCTTAGAGAATATGGGACCTTCTCCGGAGCCAAACCTTACCGTATTATATTCTTCTCATTTACCGGAGAACTTCCGCAAATATGCAGCACATATCTCTATCAGCACAAGTTCCATCCAGTACGAGAACGATGATGTAATGCGCCCGGTATGGGGAGATGATTATTCTGTATGCTGCTGTGTATCTGCAACAGAGACAGGAAAAGAGATCCAGTTCTTCGGTGCAAGAGCAAACCTTGCAAAATGTCTTTTGTATGCGATCAACGGCGGTGTGGATGAGAAAAACAAGGTTCAGGTAGGGCCTGCTTACCGTCCGATCACTTCCGAGTATCTGGATTATGACGAGGTTATGGAACGCTATGATGTGATGATGACCTGGTTGGCACAGGCTTATGTGGAAACCTTAAATATGATCCACTATATGCACGACAAATATTACTATGAGGCAACCCAGATGGCACTCATCGATACCGATGTAAGACGTACCTTCGCAACCGGTATTGCAGGTTTCTCCCATGTCGTTGACTCCTTAAGTGCGATCAAATATGCGAAAGTAAAAGTTATCCGTGACGAGAATGGTCTTGCCGTAGATTACGATATCACAGGAGATTTCCCGAAATACGGAAATGATGACGAGCGTGCCGATGAGATCGCAGTATGGCTGTTACGCACCTTTATGAAAAAGATCAGAAGCTGCCATACCTATCGTGACTCAGAGCCGACCACATCCATCCTTACCATTACATCCAATGTCGTATATGGAAAGGCAACCGGTTCTCTTCCAGACGGAAGAAAAGCAGGAGCACCGTTGGCACCTGGCGCAAACCCATCTTATGGTGCAGAGCAGAACGGTCTTTTAGCTTCCTTAAACTCTGTGGCAAAACTGCCATATGAAGAAGCATTAGACGGTATTTCCAATACACAGACCATCAATCCTGGGGCGCTTGGACATAGCGATGGAGAGCGGATCGACAATCTGGTACAAGTATTAGACGGATACTTTGATCAGGGAGCTCATCATTTGAACGTCAATGTATTTGGAAAAGAAAAATTAGTAGATGCAATGGAGCATCCGGAAAAGGAAGAGTATGCAAACTTCACCATCCGTGTTTCTGGTTATGCGGTTAAATTCATTGACCTGACCAAAGAACAGCAGATGGATGTAATTGCAAGAACATGCCATGAAAGAATGTAATCAGACAACTGGATATGTACATTCGCTTGAGAGCTTTGGTTCGGTAGACGGACCGGGTGTGCGGTTTGTCGTATTTTTAAGTGGATGTGCAATGCGCTGTCAGTTCTGCCACAACCCCGATACCTGGGCGGTTCGTGGCGGAACACCCTATACGGCAGAGGCATTACTGGAAAAGGTGTGGCGTTACCATTCCTACTGGGGGGAAAAAGGCGGGATTACGGTAAGCGGTGGAGAACCTTTGTTGCAGATCGATTTCCTTCTGGAGTTTTTTCGGCTTGCAAAAGAAAAGGGGATCCACACGGCGCTGGACACCAGTGGCAATCCATTTGCGACGGAAGAGCCGTTTTATTTCAAATGGAAAGAGCTGATGCAGTATACGGATCTGGTATTGTTGGACATCAAGCATATTGACGAGGCACAGCACAGGATACTGACTGGCTGCACAAATGAGAACATCTTAGAGATGGCAAGGCAGCTGTCTGATCTTGGAAAACCAATGTGGATCCGTCATGTACTTGTCCCGGAGCGGAATGACAAGGATGAATATTTAACACGCCTGGCAGAATTTCTTAAGACATTAAAAACAGTAGAGCGGGTAGAGGTATTGCCGTATCATACGCTTGGAATTTACAAGTGGGAAAATTTAGGGATCACGTATCCCCTTGATGGGATTGAACCGCCGTCAGAAGAACGTGTGAAGAATGCAGAACGTATTTTAGGAGAGGGAATGCAGACATGACAATAGAATGTTCGTTCTATTGTCAAAAAAATGGTTATCTGGAAATCTTCCAGATAACCATTTTTTGTTATCAGATAAAATTACGCGCCAACGATCTCTTTTACGCAGGCTGCAATTGCTTCGTCTTTGCAGTTTGCAAAGAAATACTCTTTGAAGTGATCACCGGAAAGAGCACCTTTTACCAGGTCATCATCTAATTCCTTTAAGATGGTAACCAGATCACGGTGTGCGATCTCTTTTACGCCATCAAGGATTTTTTTGTTGCGCTGCTCTGGAACGACACGCTCTTTTGGATAGCCGCCGCCACCCGGAGTGCAGAACAATTTTTCAAAAATGTAGGTCAGATTTAATTCGCCGCCCCAGCCGAAGTTCTCAGCAAATGGAAGAGCGATGCAGTTTCCATCGTTTACCTGGGAAAACAGATAAGCATCCAGTGGAGACTCTACATGACCGCAGAGAACCTTTGGAAAAGCGTTGCATGCAAGCATGGCACCTTCTCCGGTTCCACATCCGGTAATGACAAAGTCAGCTGCGCCGGAATTTAATAATACGGCTGCTAAGATACCATTCTGCACATATGTAAGCTGATGCTCATCCTCAGCAGAATACATACCATAGTTGAATACTTCGTGTCCCATTGGTTCTACAACAGATTTTAAGGTAGCGCAGATCATTTCGTTTTTTGCTGCCTGACTGTTTTCGTTAATTAACGCGATTTTCATAATAATCGGAATCCTTTCTTTTTATAACAGGTCTTTCATAGCGACATCATCCATGTCATCGAAATCCTGATTTTCTCCAACCATACCCCAGATAAAGGTATAAGCCTGTGTACCACAGCCGGAATGGATGGACCAGCTTGGGGAGATGACAGCCTGTTCGTTTCTCATTACGATATGTCTTGTCTCAGTCGGCTCGCCCATGTAGTGCATTACAAGTGCATCCTCCGGCATATCAAAGTAGAGATATACTTCCATACGTCTGTCGTGAGTGTGACATGGCATGGTGTTCCATACACTGCCTGGCTCTAATTTTGTCATGCCCATTTCCAGCTGGCAGCTCTCTACCTGGCCAGGAAGGATATATTTGCAGATCGTTCTGTGGTTTGCGGTCTCAAGAGAACCTAATTCGACTTTGTTGCAGTCTTTTACGATGACAACGCCTTCTTCTTCTTTTCCTTCCGGTTTGATCAGAACGGTAGGATAGGTTTTGTGTGCCGGAGCACTGTTTAAATAGAATTTTGCAGGAGCAGAAGCGGAGTCACTGGCAAAAGAGATGTCTTTTGCGCCCATTCCGATATACATACCTTCTTTGTGGGCTACATGGTATTCTTTGCCATCAATGGTGATGACACCATTGCCACCGATATTGATGACACCAAGTTCACGTCTCTCGCAGAAGTATTTGGCACGCAGCTCATCGCCGGCGGTAAGGACAAGTTTGTCCTTTACCGGTACAGCGGAGCCAGTGATGATACGGTCGATATGACTGTATACTAATTTGATCACATCTGGTGCAAAGAGGTCATTGATCAGAAACTCCTCTCTTAAACGTTCGGTTGTATAATGTTTTACATCTCTTGGAGATGCTGCAGTTCTAAGTTCCATAGTATTAACTCCATTTCTTATTAAAATTAGCAGGTTTTTAAGTCAAAACCAAAGTATGCAACCGCGTTGTTGTAGCAGATGCCTTTTACGATCTCCTCTAAGGTATCATAGTCAGCCGGGAATTCTCCGTTGTCTACCCATCCACCGATCAGGTTGCAGAGGATTCTGCGGAAATAGTCGTGACGTGTGTATGATAAGAAGCTTCTGGAGTCGGTCAACATTCCAACAAATCCGGAAAGGTTTCCAAGGTTTGCAAGAGAAGTCATCTGATCCTGCATACCTACTTTGTGATCGTTGAACCACCATGCAGAACCCTGCTGGATCTTTGCAACAGCGGTAGAATCCTGGAAGCAGCCAAGGATGGTTCCGATTGCCTGGTTGTCGTTTGGATTTAAGCTGTAAATAATGGTTTTTGGAAGGTTTCCATTCTGATTTAAAGCGTTTAAGTAGTCGGCCATTTCAGAAGAAGGAGCGTAGTTGTTGATGCAGTCGTAACCGGTATCTGGTCCGAGGCGGTCAAACATTGGGGTGTTGTTGTCACGTTTGCATCCATAATGAAGCTGCATTACCCAGTCGCGGCGTGCATATTCATTTCCAACAAAGATCATGAATGCTGTTTTGAATTTTAATTCTTCTTCACGGCTGACACCATTTCCTGCAAGACGTTTTGCAAAAATCGCCTCGATCTCATCCTCGGTAGCAGGCGCATACATTACATACTCTAATGCGTGGTCAGATACGTTACATCCCATAGATGCAAAGAAATCCATACGGTTGCATAATGCTTTCTTTAAATCAGCAAAAGTAGCGATCTTCATACCGGAAGCAGCTTCTAACTGTGCCATGTAATCCAGATAAGTTACTTTTTCGATATTCATTGCCTTGTCCGGACGCCATGCAGGAAGAACCTGAACGTCGAAAGATTTGTCCTCAGCAAGTTTTTTGTGCCACTCTAAGCTGTCAACAGGATCATCTGTGGTACAGATCAGAGTAACGTTGGACTGTTTGATGATATTGCGGACGGTCATAGATGGCTCAGCAAGTTTCTTGTTGCATAACTCCCAGACTTCTTCCGCGGTCTTTTTGTTTAATACGCCGTTGTAACCAAAGTATTTCTTTAATTCCAGATGACTCCAGTGGAAGAGTGGGTTGCCGATGGCTTTTCCTAAAACCTCAGCCCATTTTAAGAATTTCTCTTTATCGGAAGCATCACCTGTGATGTATTTTTCATCTACACCGCAGGAACGCATGAAACGCCATTTGTAATGATCTCCACCTAACCACACCTGAGTGATGTTCTCAAACTGACGATCCTCATAGATTTCCTGAGGGTTGATGTGGCAGTGATAGTCTAAGATCGGCATGTTCTCTGCATAGTTGTGATACAGCTGCTGTGCAGCTTCTGTCTGAAGTAAGAAATTGTCATCCATAAATTGTTTCATATCGTATCCTCTCTTTCTTTTTCTTAGAAAATGAATGTTATATTTAGATGCGGGAAATCCGCTTCTTTACTTATTTAAAATAAAATCCTGCTAAAAACGGGTTGTGCCGCGTTTTATCAGTTTGCCGGAGAATACCGACTGTTTTGGCATTTCCTCACCGGATAAGACACCAAGCAGTGTCTGTACAAGCTGATGCGTCTGTGTCTCAAGACGGTTGTCTACGGAAGTGAGCTCCGGAGTACAGCAACAGGTCAGCATGGAATTATTATATCCAATGACGGATAATTCTTCCGGGATCCGGATGCCTCTTTGCTGTGCGCTTTTGATGGCACCGATCGCGAGAGCGTCGTCAGCGGCGATCACACCCTGAAATGGCGTCTTTTCATAGATCGGTTCCATGAATTTGGAAATATCTTTGACCCGCTGCGGGTCGCCATCATAGAAATAGATCCTTTTTTCATAATCAGCAATGTGATGTTCTTTCATGGCGGCTTCAAAACCGCCAAGCTTTTTGGCACCGCTGTAGGAATTGGAGTTATACAGATAAAGGATATCTGTGATTCCCGCTTCGATCATGGAGGAAGCAACCTCTGCCATGGCAGTGTAGTCATCACAGAGTGTACTATATACATTTGGGTAATCAAATGCCGCATTGAGCAGCATGATCGGGATCTGGGTCGATACATCCTTGATGTACTGGTTTTCTTCTTCGGTCGTACCGATAAAGTTGGAACCTACGAGGATGATCCCGTCTACTTTTTTGGATAAGATCAGATCAAGATAGTTTTTCTTGATATCCAGATTAAATCCGGTACAGCACAGAATGGATTCGTAATCATTTGCCTGCAGCTCCTGCTGTAAATAGTAGACTGCCTTGGCAAGAAAGAGATCCGAAGAATCTGCACACAGGATACCGACGGTCTTTAAGGAGTGAAGTCCCATTCCGCGGGCGAAAGCGTTTGGTGTATAATCATATTTTTCGATGATATCCATTACTTTCTTACGTGTAGCAGGGCGAACTTTGTCACTGCCGTTAAGAACACGGGAAACGGTGGCAATGGAGACACCAGCCTTTTTCGAAATATCATAAATTGTCATTGGTTATTCTCCTAAAATAATATCAGCTCTATATGTAAGCGTTTTCATGTAACATAAAGTATCTCAAAAAAACAACAATGAAAGTGGTTTCATTGCAACTGAAAATATTATACAATACGAAAAATAAGAAAGCAACATGTGAAATTGAAAAAAATAACAAAAACGATAAAAATGTAACCACATGAAAATAAAAAATAGATAAAATACCTAAATTGTGCAAAATTACATATTGACTAATTGCGGAAAAGGTGTAAGAATAGATAATGTAAACGCTTACAAAATAGCAAAGTACATAACAATAGATTGCGGGCAAGCGGTAAATCTGTTGCGTAAATAAGAATTCAGGAGGATACCATGGAATTATTAAGCAAAGCAAAAACAGGGAAAAAAGAGAGACCAGTAAAAGTTTTACAGTTTGGTGAGGGAAACTTCCTTCGTGCATTCGTCGATTACATGATCGATATTGCAAACGAACAGGGCAAATTCGATGGAGACATTGTTCTTGTAAAACCGATCGAGTTCGGAACCTTAGACCGTTTCCACGATCAGGAGTGTCAGTACACCGTACAGTTAAGAGGAATCGTTGACGGAGAGGCAAAAAGAATCAACCGTGTTGTTACGAGTGTAGCAGATGCTGTAGATGCTTACAATGAGTATGAGAAATACGCAGAATTTGCAAAATTAGATACCTTACGTTTCATCGTTTCCAATACAACAGAGGCAGGTATCGTATATGATGATACAGACCGCATTGAGATGAACCCTCCAAAGAGCTATCCTGGAAAACTGACCAAGTTCTTATATGAGAGATACAAACACTTTAATGGGGCAGAGGATAAAGGCCTGATTATGCTTCCGGTAGAGCTGATCGATGACAATGGCATTCACTTAAAAGAGTGCGTATTAAAATTGGCAAAACTCTGGAACTTAGAGGAAGCATTTACAGAGTGGTTAAACAAAGCATGTACCTTTACTTCTACTTTGGTAGACCGTATCGTAACCGGATATCCAAGAGACGAGGCAGACGAGCTTTGCAAAGAGTTCGGATATCAGGATAACCTGATCGTAACAGGTGAGCCATTTGCACTCTGGGTAATCGAGAGCGACAAAGACTTAAGCGAGGAGTTTCCGCTTCCGGCAGCCGGACTTCCTGTTATCTTTACAGACAACCAGAAGCCATATAAACAGAGAAAAGTACGTATCTTAAATGGAGCACATACTTCCTTTGTTCTGGCTTCTTACCTTTGCGGCAACGACATCGTATTAGAGTCTATGCAGGATGAGATGATCTTAAAATTCATCAAAGCTACCATTTTTGATGAAGTCATCCCAACCTTAACACTTCCAAAACAGGATCTGTTAGACTTCGCAGAGGCGGTACTGACCAGATTTAACAATCCATATGTAAAACATGCGTTACTTTCCATTTCCTTAAACTCTGTATCGAAATGGAGAGCAAGATGTATGCCAAGTTTCCTTGAGTACATCGAAAAAGAAGGCAAACTTCCGACACACTTAACCTTCTCTATTGCAGCATTAATGGCATTTTATACCGGTTCTGAGATCCGTGACAAAGCATTGATCGGACACAGAGATGGTGTAGAGTACCAGATTTTAGACGATGCAGCTGTATTAGAGTTCTTCGCAGCAAACAGCGGAAAAGAAGCAGCGGAGTATGCACATGCAGTTCTTTCCAACGAAGCATTCTGGGGACAGGATTTATCCAAATTAGCAGGAGTAGAGGAAGCAGTTACTTCTTATATCTCAGAGATCCGTGCACTTGGCATGAGAAAAGCAATGGAGAAAATTTTTGCCTAAGAAAAAACTGTGAAAGGGTATTCGCATGAAAGATTTTATTCAGATCCATGAAAATGATAATGTCATTGTGGCATTAAAAGAACTTGCTGCAGGAGAAAAGGTATCCGTTGCAGGAAAAGAAGTAACCGTAGCAGAGATCATTCCGGCAGGGCACAAAATGGCAATTTCAGACATCCCACAGGGTGGAGATGTCATCAAATATGGTTTCCGCATTGGAAATGCAAAAGAAAACATCGAAACCGGACACTGGGTACATACACACAATGTAAAAACTGCCCTGGGTGATCTCTTAGAGTACACCTATGAGCCGGTTCCAATGCAGGAAAAACATACCGAAGACAGAACTTTTATGGGATTTGCTCGTCCGGATGGCAAAGTGGGTGTCCGTAATGAGGTCTGGATCATTCCGACCGTTGGCTGTGTCAACAATATCGCGACCGCTATGGCAAAAGCGGCAAATGCAAAGGTCCATGGAACTGTGGAGGAGGTGATCGCCTTCCCGCATCCATATGGCTGCTCCCAGATGGGAGACGATCAGGAACATACCAGAACGATCTTGGCAGATCTGGTCAACCATCCAAATGCAGGCGGTGTGCTTGTACTTGGGCTTGGCTGTGAGAACAGTAATATCGACGAGTTAAAAAAATACATCGGGTCATATGATGAGAACCGTGTCAAATTCTTGGTCTGCCAGGAGCAGGAAGACGAGATGGAGGCAGGAGCAGAGCTTCTGTCAGAACTGATCGAATACGCTGCCGGATTCGAAAGAGAGCCGATCAGTGCATCTAAGCTGGTCATTGGTATGAAATGTGGCGGCAGTGACGGATTTTCCGGTATCACAGCAAACCCGTTAGTAGGTAAATTCTCTGATATCCTGATCAGCAAGGGTGGCACCACGATCCTGACCGAGGTACCGGAAATGTTCGGAGCAGAGACACTGTTAATGAACCGTTGTGAGAATGAATCATTATTCCATAAGACCGTTGACCTGATCAACGACTTTAAGAAATATTTTCAGGATAACCATCAGACGATTTATGAAAACCCATCTCCGGGAAATAAAAAAGGCGGTATCACAACCTTAGAGGATAAATCTTTAGGATGTACCCAGAAATCCGGAAGTGCACCGGTCAAAGGAGTACTTTCTTATGGTGAGAGAGTACAGACACCGGGGCTGAACCTGTTGAGTGCACCGGGAAATGATCTGGTTGCTGCGACAGCGTTAGCTGCCAGTGGCGCACATATCGTGCTTTTTACAACAGGACGTGGAACCCCATTTGCATCTCCGGTTCCGACCGTTAAGATTGCAAGTAACAGCACACTTGCCGATAAAAAGAAAAACTGGATCGACTTCAATGCAGGCGTATTGGTTGAGGATGCAGAGTTAGAGGAAACAGGTCAGAAATTATTTGACTATGTTATCGATGTGGCATCCGGCAAAAAGGTGCGCAGCGAGGAAGCAGGTTTCCATGATATGGCAATCTTTAAACAGGGTGTAACCTTATAATTTATGTGCAACAGGGCGTCTTCCTTTGACAGACGTCTGCAAATAGAGACAAGAAAAGGAGAAAGAAAATGGCAATTTTAGACGATTTTTCATTAAAGGGAAAAATAGCACTTGTAACAGGAGCTTCTTACGGTATCGGATTTGCAATCGCATCCGCATATGCGCAGGCAGGAGCAACGATCGTATTTAACGATATCAAACAGGAGTTAGTAGATAAAGGACTTGCTGCTTACGAAGAGTTAGGCATCAAAGCACATGGTTATGTTTGTGATGTTACAAACGAGGAGCAGGTAAACGAATTAGTAAAGAAGATCGAGGCAGAAGTTGGTGTGATCGATATCCTCGTAAACAACGCAGGTATCATCAAACGTATTCCAATGTGCGATATGACTGCTGCTGAGTTCAGACAGGTTATCGACGTTGACTTAAATGCACCATTCATCGTATCCAAAGCAGTCATTCCTAGCATGATCAAAAAAGGTCACGGAAAGATCATCAACATCTGCTCTATGATGAGTGAACTTGGTCGTGAGACTGTATCCGCTTACGCTGCAGCAAAAGGTGGATTAAAAATGCTGACAAAGAACATTGCATCTGAGTATGGTGAGTACAACATCCAGTGTAATGGTATTGGACCTGGTTACATTGCAACACCACAGACTGCACCATTACGTGAGGTACAGCCAGATGGTTCCAGACATCCATTTGATCAGTTCATCATTGCAAAGACTCCGGCTGCAAGATGGGGAAATGCAGAAGACTTACAGGGACCTGCAGTATTCTTGGCATCTGATGCATCTAACTTTGTAAATGGTCATGTTGTATATGTAGACGGTGGTATCTTGGCATACATCGGAAAACAGCCACAGTAAGATCAAACAAAAACAAGTTACCATAAAAAAGACTTCCGGGATTTTCCGGAAGTCTTTTTGCATGTCTTAAATTTCTGATTTTTACGGTCTTTTTAAAGTGTCATCTTTTTCCCATATAAATGTCCCTGAAATTCATGGAATAAGCTTTCTTCCTGTTTTCGCATAAATACGGTAACGTCGTCCTCACCAAAAGAAAATTCAAAATGGACGGAACCAACATAGGCATCAATAATATGAAAACGCAGATAAAACGTATCGTCCGCAAGCCATACACCGCTTGCTGCGTAACGCTGTTCGTAGACAGGGAAGATCCCGGTTCTGATACAGTCAAGTCCAAATACAAGCTGATATTCTTTTCCACGTAAAGTAAAAGATAGTGTGCCTTCGTCTTTACCAAAAGTAAGCCACAGATCGGAAAAATCATGCTCATTTGCTACAATGGAAAAACGTACCTGATCCACTTTTTCTGCAATCGGGGAGAAAGTGAAACCCTCTAATGGAGCAATTTCTAATTTTTGTAAAAGAGAAAGAAGCTCCTGATGGCTTTTTTGATCTTCCGGGAGTGGATTTGGTGCAAGAGAAGGAAGAATCTCGTCATACAGAGCATCGTAAATGAGCTGATTGCCGCCACCGATCCCCTGGGTATCTGCTGTGGTAATGCAGATCAGATCCCATTTTGGCAGGAAGATGATAAGCTGACCGCCCATGCCATAGCAGACATAACCGTCTTTTTCGTTGCGCCAGAACTGATAACCATATCCACATGCCTCACTTCGACAGGGTGCCGGGACGAGGGTAGGGGTCAGATTGGAAGTGGCTTCTCTGATATAAGACGAAGAAAGAAGCTGTTTTCCGTCCACAAGTCCCTCATGTGCGATCAGATAGGCAAATTTTAACAGGTCCATCGGTGTGGCAGTTAAACCGCTTCCACCCATGGAGACGCCAAAAGGGTCAGTGAGCATATAAGATTCTTTGGAAAATCCGAGCACTGACAATTTTTCTTTCAGGTAGTCAAGCATTGGCATGCCACTGAGCCGTTCGACTAACGCTGCAAGGGTATGTGCAGAAGAGGTATCGTAGTGAAATACTTTTCCGGCAGGATGCGTCGGCGGTACGGTAAAGAAACTTTCCACCCAATCCGTCTGCATATTTACTTTATAGGTAGTAGAAGCGTGACAGGTACGCATCATTAACATATCACGGATCGTCATAGCGGCAATCCATGGATGAACGTCATCCGGTATCTTGTCCGGAAAATAGGAAATGATCGGATCGTTAAGTGATAATTTCCCCTCATCCGCCAGTAACCCGATCGCAATCGAAGTAAAGCTCTTGCTGATCGAGAACATGCGGTGCAGTGTGTCCGGCTGATATGGTGCGTAATAACCTTCTGTGACCAGACAGTCGTGCCGGTAAACTAAAATACTGTGCATTGGGACGTTCTGTTTCCGGAGACGGAGGATAAAATTGGTGATCGCCTGGGAAGGAATCCCGGCACTCTCGGGTGTGCCTCGTTTGAAATCTAACATGATAAAATGCCTTTCTTTTTCTTATTTATTTATAATAGATTAATTGGTGCTCATGGCACTTGGCGTCATACCAAACTTTTTCTTAAATGCACGACGGAAGGAAGTGACGTTGTTGTAACCGACTTCCAGTGAGATGTCCGTTAAATTGGCGTCTCCCTCCTTGATCCGTCTTGCAGCTTCGTTTAAACGTAAGTCTTCCAGATAAACGGAGAAGTTGATGCTCATATTTTCCTTGAACATATGAGAGAAATAACTCTCCGAAATACCAAATTCGTCTGAAATCTTGTTCAGACAGAGGGATGGATCTTTGTAATTGTTCTGGATATAGGTAACAATATTGTCGATCAGGTTGTTCTTTTCTGATTTTGTTTCAAACAAATCGCATAATTTCATTGCAATCTCTTCACAGGAGCGGAAAGTCAGTTCTTCGTTTGATAAAAGATCATCAATCTGCTTTAATGCAGGATTGTCATCTGGAAGGCCGGTAACGGTAAAACGGGCTTTTAATAAGGTGTTTCTGATATCCGAAAGCAAAAATTTTAAAAGCTGGAACGGAAGAGAACGCTCTTCGATATTTTCCTGATGGATCAAAAGGAATAATTCACGCACCTGTGACTGGTTTCCGGTCGTGATCATCTGGATCAGACGGGAAGAAAATTCAGCCGGAAAATAGTAAACGCGGGAGTTTTTCTTTAACATTTCATAGGGCAGGAAAATATAGTTTTTGGAAGTATACCCGGAAGCATCTTTCGCCTGCTGATAAGATTCCCAGATGTTAGGGAAACTGCATGGAAGCCCGATGCCGGTAAAAAACCAGATCGAATACTGCTCCAGTAATGTTTCATGGATATTTAATACCTTTTCCTGAATAGAGATCAACATCTGTTCCCCGTCGCCTTCGAATGGAAGCAGGAGAGCATAGACTCTTTCAGAAGGAGAAAACAGATATAAATTGTTGTGGTATGAAAAATATTGTCCCAATACACTGTGGATCAATTCGCTGACATCGTCAGTCGGATTTGTGCTGTCTGTGCTTTCAACCAGATCATTTTCATAAGCAATCCCATAAAGTACATAGTAGTGCAGATCGGGCTGCTCCAGATGCAGAAATGTCTGGATATAGGAGAGTTCATCCGGAGAGGAGAGGCTTCCTGACATGATCTGGCGTAAATAAGTATTGTAAATGATCGGTTTTGTGGCATCTACCACTTCCTGTAACTGATTCCGGTCGGTAATTACCTCTTTTAATTCGGTATCAAGCTGGATGATCGGCTGCATGTTTCCGCGTACCATAAGCAGGATCAGCATAAGGCCGAAAATTGCGGCGAGTGCAAGGAAAAAGATAAAATAATTCTGGTAACCGGATGGGCAAAGAGAATCTGGCTGGATCAGATAGTACTGCAAGGTTCCTGTATCACTTGGAAGCTTTGTGACGTGCATCATAATGCCATCTTTTTCATAAGAAGCATAATTTCCGGAAAATGTGAGTGTTTTCATTTCTGCGGTAAGTGCTGTGCTGTCGAAGAGTTCGTGGTTCTGTTTTAAAGTTGCTGCTTCAGATATCTGAAAGAAGGGAGCACCGTTGCTGTCGATAGCAATAACGCATCCACCATCTTCCAGTGAAACACCAGAAAAAATATTTTTTAATTTGGAATAACTGAAATGAAACCCGGCTGTTGCAGGAATGTCATGATATGTAAGTGCATTCATATTAATAAGGTAGAGATAAGCATCATCGCTGCCGGAAACAACAAAGTCTGAAAGCGGATACATGGAACCATTCCCGTTATTTGCGTAAATATATTCTCTCCATGGCTCTAACATCGTTAAGTCTGATACGGAAGATTTATAATTATGTAAAAAAAACAGATTTTCTGATGTGAAAGCATTTACAGAGGCAACATATCCGGTGTTCCGTAAATAAATAAAGTAGGAACTGATCGGCAGACCGGAGTAGGAATACAGGTTGGACGATAAAGATTGCTTTAATTTTAAGCCGGAAAGGTAGAAATTTCCATCGGAAGTGTCGTTCATCTGTGCTAACCGTCTGAAACTGGAATCCTGCGCAAGCTGTCTGCAATAGGAATCAATGGCAGTCAGATCACTGTCAAACAGGGAAGTGGCACTTGCAAACGCAGCTTTGTTCTGATACCAGAATTCCTGGGTGGTATTTCTGGTCGATGCGTTATGCAGGTATACAGTCAAAAAAAGAATCACAAGCAAAAAAAGGCTGTACGACACAGCAAAGCGGATCGTGAGATACGTCCGCTTATCATTTTTCTGCTCTTTGTTGTCTGATTTTGTAAGCTTTCTTTTCATTTTGGTAACATCCTTTGTATGTTTTGTACGAATCATATGTTGTTATTCTAGCATAAAGAGAAAAAAATTACAACAGGAAACAGTTTTAAGAAACCCAGTAAAATCAAGGGGTTGAGAGGTAGAAAACAAAATTTGTACCCCCGAAACAAATATTGTTTCTTGCGAAAAGGGGGTGCAGATGGTAATGTGTCCTTAGACATGAAAGAGCTTACATTCGTTCATGCCAAAAACAAATTAAATTCATATAGGAGGTCTTTATGAAAAAAAAGGTAGTTTCATTACTCCTGGTTGCAGCAATGGTAACCAGCATGGGGTGTGGTTCTTCCAATAATGCAGGAACCACAGATGCAAACAGTAGCACAGGCAGCGATGCAGCAGCTACAACAGAAAGCGGGGATGCTTCTTCTGATACAGCAGAGGCGAGTGATGTAGAAAAACCGGAAGAAATCACCATTATGGTTGATGGAACTGTTTTCACACAGGAAAACGGTCAGGCAGAGTTCATCGCTAAATTAGAGGAACTTTCCGGAATCAAGATCAATGTTGTTCAGCCTGATCATGATGCATACTATGATGTAGTTGGGCAGACTGTAGCAAGTGGAGACTGGCCAGATGTTATGATCCTTTCTTCTACTTATTATTCAGGATATGCTGAGCAGGGCGTTCTCTGGGATATGACAGATGCTTACGAAAATTCTGATCTGAAAGCCAGACAGGATGCTTACGGCAGCACAGGTGTTATCGATGGTGTAAGATTAGACGGTAAGTTATATGGTATGCCGGCAGCTCGTGGTAACGGATGTGTTACTTATGTAAAACAGAAATGGTTAGACAACTGCGGATTAGAAGTTCCTACCAATTATGAAGAGTACCTTGCAATGCTCGAAGCATTCACAACTGGCGATCCGGATGGTAACGGTGTAAACGGTGATACCTATGGTGTATCTGCTGCAGGTTTCGTTGGAACAGAAGCTCCATACACAAACTATTTACCAGAGTTCTACCAGGATGCGAACCCAAGCTTCTACAAAGCAGAAGATGGTACATGGAAAGATGGTTTCACAGAGGATTCCATGAAAGAGGCACTTACAAGAATGGCTGATGCTTACAAAGCAGGCGTGATCGACCCAACCACTCTTACCAATGGTACATCTGATTGCCGTAACAAGTTCTATGATGACAGCTTTGGTGTATTTACATACTGGGCTGGTACTTGGGCAACCAACTTAAAGACAAACTTAGAAGCAAACGGATTAGACGGAGAGTTAGTAGCACTTCCTCCAATCGCTGAAGTAGGTACATATCTTGACCGTGTTCCACCAGTATGGTGCATCACATCTGCTTGCGAGAACCCGGAAGGCGTATTCAAATACTTCATCGAAGCTATGCAGGATGGCGGCGAGACCCAGTTCTTATGGACATATGGTGTTGAAGGCGTTCATTGGTCAACAGCTGCTGAGACATTATTTGCTGGTACAGAGAACGAAGTATCTTACCAGGAAGGTGAGTTCCATATGTTAGAGAATAAAGAGAAAGAGGGAACTCAGTATACAAAAGCTCATATCGATCCAATGTTAGCTTTAGTTGAATTAGCAGATGATCCTAAGGAAACAACAGTTGCGGAAGAAGCAAAAGCATCTACAGAGCTCTTTAATGCAAACTGCCGGACAGCTGATCTGGTTCCTTCTACAGATGCTATGACAGAGTACAACGGTGATTTAACAACCTTAAAGAACACCTTAATTGCCAATGTAGTTATGGGTGAGAAGACTGTAGACGAAGCATATGCTGAGTTTGAGTCTCAGGGTGCAGCTTGGTCACAGGCAATCGTTGACTCCTTAAACGCACAGTAAATTGTAAATGAAATGAAATTCCCTTAAGGGAAGAACATGAGTGATGTGGAGCTGTTTTCCATAGCTCCACATCATTTCTGAAATAACGAATTTTGATTTATTGGAAGAGGAAGAACAGATATGAAAAAAAATAAAACCCAATCAGCCGTACCAGCAGCAAACAATTCCAGAAAACATCTGGCTGCAAAAATCTATAAATACAGAGGATTCTATCTGATGTTTCTTCCTGTATTTATTTTCGCAATTATATTCTTTTACCTGCCAATGCTTGGTATCAGATATGCATTTACCGATTATAACGGTATCAAAGAAGCAACATTTGTTGGATTAAAACATTTCCAGAAGATGTTTGGTATGCCAAACTTCTGGTCAGCATTTGTGAATACACTTGAAATCAGTATTATTAAATTAGTACTGACAACAGCAGTGGCAGTTGTTGTATCTATTTTTCTGAATGAGATCGCAAACATCCACTTCAAAAAAATAGTACAGACCATTATCTATCTGCCACACTTTATGTCATGGGTAGTAACCGCATCCGTATTCTCCCTGATCTTAGCACCTACTGCAGAGGGTCTTGTAAATACATTCCTTGTAAATATCGGTGCTTTGGATGCCGGAAATATGATCTATTTTCTGGGTAACTCCAAATGGTGGAGAGGTGCTTACTACATCATCAATATTTGGAAAGAAACCGGTTGGCAGACTGTAATCTTTATGGCAACACTGGCCGGAATAAATACAGAGCTTTATGAAGCTGCATCCATCGATGGTGCAGGACGCTGGGGAAAAATGCGTTATGTAACATTCCCTGCTTTACAGAATACGATTTTAACCGTACTTATCTTAAACCTTGCAAAGGTTATGAACCTTTTCGAGTCAGCATTCGTATTACAGAATGATGCTACCATGGATGTTTCTAACGTACTTGAGACATACATCTACTATCAGACCTTTAACAGTGGTGCAATTCCTAACTATGGATATACAACAGCTGTTGGTTTGTTCAAATCATTAGTAGGTTGTGTACTTGTTCTTATCTGTAACCATTTAAGTAAGAAAGTACGTGAAGGACGAGGAATCGTCTAGGAAGGAGCAGCAAAATGAAAAGCAAGAAAAAAATTCAGGTTTTCCCGATCGTGAATGGTCTTATCTTTATTCTGTTAAGTTTGATCATTATCATTCCAATGTGGAAAGTCTTAGTAGACTCATTTGACTTAAAAACAGCGTATGGTATGAAATTATGGCCGCAGGAGTTTGGTCTTGCCGGATACGTTTCCGTATTCAAAAACCCGACCTTATCTCATCCGTTGATGATCTCTTTCGTTACCACGATTGCAGGTACCCTGATCGCATTGATCTTATCTACCTTTGGTGCATATGTTTTAATTCAGTGGGATATGCCGGGACGTAACTTCTTTGCAAACATGTTACTGTTTACCATGATCTTCCAGGGTGGTATGATCCCTACTTACCTGGTATTAAAATCATTACACCTGACAAACACAATCTGGGTTGTTATCTTATTCCCGGCGTTGAATGTCTACAACCTGGTATTGATGAGGAACTTCTTCGAAGGTATTCCTGCAAGTTTATTTGAGTCAGCAACATTAGACGGCTGTTCTCCAATGCAGACATTCTTAAGAATTGTTCTTCCAATGTCAAAAGCAGCATTAGCATCCATCGGTTTGATGTTCGCAGTAACCTACTGGAATGACTATACACACTACAAACTTTACATTACAGACTCCAATCTGTATAACTTCCAGATGAAATTAAGAAGTATCATCATGGGTAGTGACCTGCCACAGGCAAATGGTGGTGCAACCGAGAATACGGTTAAGAATGCAGCCATCATCGTTGTAATCATTCCATTTATGATCTTATATCCTTTCTTACAGAAATACTTTGTAAAGGGTGTAAACATCGGAGCAGTAAAAGAATAATTATAGAGGAAAAAGCATGGCAACAATTTATTGGGCTGGCGACTCTACCGTACAATACAATGATATCACCACTTTTCCCCAGACTGGGATAGGGCAGGTGTTCCACCTGTTCCTAAAGCCAGGGGTAAAGGTGGTGAATTATGCTAAAAACGGCAGGAGCACCAAAAGCTTTATTGACGAAGGCAGAATGAAGCCGATCGAAGACCAGATCAAAGCAGGTGATTTTTTATTCATCCAGTTTGGTCATAATGATGAAAAAATACATGACCCCGCTCGTTATACGGAGCCATTTTCCGGTTATCAGGAGAACCTTGCATCGATGATTGCTGTTGCACGGGAGCGGGGAGCATTTCCGGTGCTGATCACTCCGTTGGAGCGCAGATGCTTTGCAGAGGGAGATCAGCTGGGACTCGGAGAACATTCTGATTATGTCGCTGCCATGAAGCAGGCAGCAGAAAGTCTTCAGGTTCCGCTTGTGGATCTGTACAGCATGAGCAGACATGAGCTGCGCAGGGCAGGCGCGGAAAAAACAAAAAACTGGTATATGCACTTACCTGCCGGGATCTATCCTTCCCATATGGATGGATTGACAGATAATACGCATCTGAAATATGAGGGTGCTGTTGTATACGCAGGATGTATTGCAAGAGGACTCAAAGAATTGGGCGGAAGATACAGTGATTTATTAGTGGCTTGGGAGTAATCTTGAGCCGCTTATTTTTTGTATAGGGAGATATAACTTATGAGCAGGACAGTAGGAAGAGAAGAGATTTTAAGCGGCAATCTGCTGCATGCGATATTGCTTTTATCCATCCCGGTTGTCGTCAACAGCTTTTTACAGACCATGTATAATCTGACTGATACGTATTGGCTGGGAAAACTCGGAACAGAAGAACTTGCTGCGATCAATCTGGTAACACCGGTGCAGAATCTGGTCATTAATTTCGGATCCGGTATTACGGTGGCAGGCTCGGTCCTGATCTCACAGTATATCGGTGCAAAGCAGGATGAAGATGCGAGGTCGATGGCAAATCATATTTTTGTCTGTGCAATGACATTTTCGGTGGTCTGTGCCGCACTGGTGGCATTTATGACTCCGACAATCGTGACCTGGCTTGGAGCAGAGGGCGAGACCTTTACCTATAGCAGGATCTATATGCAGATCGCAATTTTGGATATGCCATTTCTCTATATGGTAAATATGTATATTGCAATCAATCAGGCACAGGGGGATACGCTGCGCCCGATGCTTATGAATGTGCTGGGTATTTCCTTAAATATGATATTTGATCCGTTGATGATGGTGGTGCTGCATTTTGGTGTTGCCGGAGCGGCTCTTGCGACCATGTTTGCCAAAGCAGTACCTGCAGTCATTGCATTTGTGGTACTGCATAATAAAAAACGTCTGCTGTATCTGGAAGTTTCCAAAATCCGTTTTGAAAAAGAAAAGTTAAAACAGATCGTGCAGGTGGGACTTCCAAGTGCAATCGGCGGTAGTACGACACAGCTTGGATTTCTGCTGATGAGCAAGAGCGTTTTTACGTATGGAACACAGGCAATGGCTGCTTATGGCATCGGAAATAAAGTAAATGGACTGATCACACTGCCGTCAAATGGTATTGGTTCTGCGGTTGCCATTATTGTCGGACAGAACGTCGGGGCAGACCAGTATGAGCGGGCAAAAAAAGGATATCTGCTGTCCGAGCGGGTCTGTGTGGTATTCCTTTTTGTTGGTGGTATGATCTTATCGAGAATGCCGGTTTCGCGGGCGATCGTTAGTATCTTTTCGGATGATACAGCGGTGATCGCAATGGCAGCGGACTTTTTGAGTATTATGGCATTCTGGTGTTTTACGAATGGAATTTACAATGCAACGATCGGACTGTTTCAGGGATGCGGCAAGACGGTAGTGAATATGGTTGTTGATATTTCGAGATTATGGCTGTTCCGCTTCGGTTCTTTATACATATGTGAAAAATGGTTACACATGGGAGTGCGCAGTGTATGGTATTCCGTGGTGATCAGTAATGGACTGGCGGCAGTCGTGTTATATCTGGTTTATCGGACGGGATATTGGAAAAAGCAAAAAGAAGGGAGAGCAAAGTAAGATGAATACACAGGAGTGGATGAAAGAGTATCTGAAAGAAAATAGAAAAAACCCCGTTTTACTGAGGGGAGTTGCACAGATTTACATGGCTACCGGAGAGGAATGTTATCTGGATTACTTAAAACGTGCAGAGAAGGAAGTGGACGTGACCAATGGAAGCGTTTTCTCTTTCTTATATCAGATAACAAAAGAGCAGAATTATCTGGATCTGGTTGAGAAAGTCAATGGAACGTTAAAAGAAGAGAACCGTATGGAAATGCTTCCTTTTTATATGGAGTATGAGACAAAATATGGTAAAAAAGAGCGTTACAACGAGATCATAGCAAAACTGGACGCAGAGCAGGAGCGCGTTTATGACAGGGAGACACGGACACTGCGCACAGATGCGGCAGATGCAATCCGGTTAATGATGGTATATGTCGATACCATGAGTGCGATGAGTATTGAAATTTATGAAATGTACCGCAAATTACAGGATTATTACAAAGAATTGTTAAAATGTGTCCGGAGAGAGGATACCTTTTCAAAGGAAGATGCATGGATGCTTTCTTACACAATGTTCAAGGGATGCAATATGCGGATCTTACTGAGTGAAAAGTACGAAGATGAGGCAGTCGCATTGCAGGAGCAGGAACTTCCGCAGGCAGATGAGCCGGAAAATAACGCAGGTATTTTCCTGATGTCCTGTGCACAGAGAAAAATTCTGGAAGAGAAGAACCGGTAGAGAGGAGAAACACAGATGGAAATAAAAGTAATTGATCTTGCAGCAAGAAGTGTAACACTGGAATTAGCAGATGGCGGCATTTATTATACCAAAGAGCCTTATCAGATCGAACTGAACGGTGTGCCGGTCAAACAGGCAGATACAGTCATCACGTCTTTATTTGATCTGAAACCGGAGACCACCTATGAACTTACGGTAAAGAAAGCAGATGGCAGTGTTTTAGGAACACTGGAATTTTGCACCGGATATGAGTTTGTCACCTTAAACGTCAAAGATTTTGGTGCAAAGGGAGATGGCGTACAGGACGATACAAAATTTATCCAGGCAGCGATCTTATCCTGTCCGAAAGACAGCAGGGTTTTGGTGCCGGAGGGAACTTACTGCATTACCAGCCTGTTCTTAAAGAGTGACCTGAACCTGGAACTTGCAAAAGGAGCAGAATTAAAGGCAAAAACAGAGCGTAGCGAATTTCCAAAATTCCCGGCTCTGATCGAAAGTTATGATGAGACGGATGAGTACAATCTGGGTACCTGGGAGGGAAATCCACTGCCGATGTTTGCAGGGATCATTACCGGTATCTCAGTCGAAAATGTGCGCATTTACGGACAGGGAACGATCAATGGAAATGCTTCAAAGGAAAACTGGTGGCACAATCCGAAAGTGATGGTGGGAGCATTCCGTCCGCGCCTGTTCTTTATCAGCCATTGTAACCATGTTACCCTTCAGGGCGTGAAATTCTGCAATAGTCCATCCTGGACCCTGCATCCATATTTTTCAGATGATCTGAAATTTTATAATGTTGTTGTAGAGAACCCAAGTGATTCGCCGAATACAGATGGACTGGATCCGGAATCCTGCAAAAATGTAGAGATCGCCGGCGTACGTTTCTCCCTCGGAGATGACTGTATCGCCGTAAAATCCGGTAAGATCTATATGGGAAGAAAACACAAAACGCCGTCAGAAAACCTTCATGTCAGACAGTGCCTGATGGAAAACGGACACGGTGCGGTTACAGTCGGAAGTGAGATCGCAGGCGGTGTCAAAGATCTTCTGGTAGAGGACTGCCTGTTCCGTCATACAGACCGTGGACTGCGGATCAAGACCAGAAGAGGAAGAGGAAAAGATTCGGTTTTAAACCAGATTTCATTCCGCAATATCGATATGGACCATGTCATGACACCGTTTGTAGTCAACTGTTTTTACTTCTGTGATCCGGACGGTAAGACCGATTATGTACAGAACAGAGGAGAGAAGCCGGTGGATGAGAGAACACCGCAGGTAAAGAGTCTTTCCTTTGAAAATATAAAGGCAACAAACTGCCATGTGGCTGCGGCTTATTTTGACGGACTGCCTGAGCAGAAGATCGAAGAGATCAGAATGAAAAATGTTACGGTAACCTATGCAGAGAATGCAAAAAGTGGTGTTCCTGCCATGTCTGCAGGCGTTGAGGAATGCAGCAAAAAGGGTATTTTTGTCAATAATGTTAAGAAGCTGATCTTAGATCATGTTTCCATCAGTGGACAGGAGGGCGAGAAAATGACCCTGCTTGGCGTAGATGAAAAAGTGATAGAGGAATAGAACGCGGAAAGGGAAAAAGATGCAGTTAGGAATACGTTTACATGATATCAAAAAAGCACCTTTGGAGGAACGCCTTGCCATTGCCCATGAGCAGGGATTTGCCTGCGGGCATCTGGCACTTGCAAAAGTGATCTCGGAGTACCCGGTCAATGACGGAGCACTGACTCCGGGATTTGCCCTGTATTTGAAAAAGCTGTTTGCAAAAAATGAACTTGATGTTGCTGTTTTGGGCTGTTACTTAAATCTGGCAAATCCAAATGAGGAGAGCCTTGCCAAGATAAAAAGACGTTATCTGACAAACATCCGGTTTGCATCCCTTTTGGGTGCCGGTGTTGTCGGAACAGAGACCGGTGCGGTCAATGAGGAATATAAGTTTGAAGAACGCAATCATTCGGATGAGGCACTTGGCATTTTCATTCGGAATGTACGCCCGGTTGTAGAATATGCAGAAAAAATGGGAGTCATTCTGGCAATCGAGCCGGTGGCAAAACATATCGTCTGCAATCCGAAACGTGCCAGAAGAGTGCTCGATGAGATCGCATCCCCGAATCTACAGATCATTTTTGATCCGGTCAATCTGCTGGATCATTCCAATTATCAAAACAGGGAAGAGATCTTCGCAGAGGCGATCGATTTGCTTGGAGAAGATATTGCCATGGTACATATCAAGGATTTCGTGGTAAAAGATAACGAACTTGTTTCGGTCGCTGCCGGAACCGGAGAGATGGACTATAGCCAGATCATCCGCTTTATGAAAGAGAAAAAGCCATACATCCATGCAACACTGGAAAATACGGTACCGGAAAATGCGGTCACTGCAAGAGAGTATATTCAGAATCTGTGGAATCAGGCGTAAAAGAATAGAATACGCGATTTGCGAACATTCTATGATATAAAAAAAGCTGTCACTGTAACGAAGATAACTTTGCGAAGTGGCAGCTTTCTCTTTGCCATAAATAATAGAAGTGCGATCAACAAACAGTCTGTTATATTGCAAAAAAAACGTACCGCAAAATGCGATACGTTTTTGATGGATTAAGCTCTTTCAACTTTACCAGATTTTAAACAGGAAGCACATACATATAATTTCTTTGGTGTTCCGTTTACTTTACAGCTCACACGCTTAATGTTTGATTTCCACATTCTATTTGATTTTCTATGTGAATGGCTCACATTGTTTCCGAAATGAGCACCCTTTCCACAAACTGCACACTTTGCCATGTCCTAGCACCTCCTTGCATATATCGTAATCTTGTTGCTCAAGATTGCCTGTCGTAATTTACAGAATTTACCTGCATGATAACGTACACGTACAGGTTCACAACATGTTTATTTTAGCAGATAAAAACATATAATGCAAGTAAAAATTAAAAAAAATATTAAAATTTGAAAACAGGACTATGAATTTTTGGTAATTCAAGGTATAATAAAGTATATATTAGCGTCAATACGACTTTGAAAGGAGTTCGATCGTAATGAATGGACATATGGAGACCCAGTGGGGAAAAGTTTCAATAGATCCTGAAGTAATCGCAACCTATGCCGGTTCCGTTGCAGTAGAGTGTTTCGGAATTGTAGGTATGGCTGCAGTCAATATGAAGGATGGACTGGTTAAATTATTAAAGAAAGATTATCTGACACATGGTATTAATGTAACGATTGATGAGGATAATAAGATCACGATTGATTTTCATGTTATTGTGGCGTATGGTGTCAGCATCAGTACGGTTTCCGACAATCTGATCGAAACGGTAAAATACAAAGTAGAAGAGTTTACCGGAATGGAAATCAAGAAATTGAACATTTACGTCGAAGGCGTGCGTGTGATTGATTAAGGAGGATTTAAAAACGTGGAGATCACTACGATAAATGCTGAACTGTTAGCAAAGATGTTTTTAGCAGGAGCAAAGAACTTAGAAGTTAAAAAAGAATGGATCAATGAATTAAATGTATTCCCGGTACCGGATGGTGATACCGGAACCAATATGTCAATGACCATCATGTCAGCAGCAAAAGAAGTTGCTGCCCTTGAGAAACCGGATATGAAGTCACTGGCAAAAGCAATCTCTTCCGGTTCCCTGCGTGGTGCAAGAGGTAACTCAGGTGTTATTTTATCCCAGTTGTTCCGTGGTTTTACCAAGGTCATGGGAGAATATGAGGAATTAAACGTCCAGATCTTATCCGATGCTTTCCAGAAATCAGTAGAGACTGCGTATAAAGCAGTTATGAAACCAAAAGAGGGAACGATCCTTACCGTTGCCAAAGGAATGGCAGACCGTGCTTTAGAACTCAGTGATGAGACCGAGGATCTGGTTACCTTCTGTGAAGAAGTGATCAAAGAGGGAGACCGTGTATTAGATCTGACACCGGAGATGCTTCCGGTATTAAAACAGGCTGGTGTGGTTGATTCCGGCGGACAGGGTCTGATGCAGGTATTAAAGGGTGCGCTTGATGCACTGCTTGGAAAAGAGATCGACACCACAGTTGTGATCCCTGCAGAGAAACCGGCAGGAGAAGCAGCATCATCCACTTCTTATAATATTGAAGCACAGGCAAATCAGGAGATCAAGTTTGCTTACTGTACACAGTTTTTGATCATGTTAGAGAAACCGATCACGGACAAACAGGAGAGCGAGTTCAAATCCTATCTGGAGACGATAGGTGATTCTATCGTAGTGGTAGCAGATGACGAGATCGTAAAGGTACATGTACATACCAACGATCCGGGTCTTGCAATGCAGAGAGGTCTGACCTATGGCGGTCTGACCACGATCATCATTGAAAATATGAAATTAGAGCGCGATGAGAAGATTTCCGCACTCAAAGAAAAAGAGATGCAGTCAGCAGGACTGCCAGATGCAGAGCCAAAAGCAACTGAGCCTCCAAAAGAGATGGGATTTATTTCCGTCAGCATCGGAGAGGGGATCAATGAGATCTTTAAGGGACTTGGTGTTGACTATATCATCGAGGGTGGTCAGACGATGAACCCGAGTACCGAGGATATGTTAAATGCGATCGACAAGGTAAATGCAAAGAATATCTTTATCCTGCCAAACAACAAAAACATTATCCTGGCAGCTAATCAGGCAGCTTCCCTGACTGAGGATAAAAATATCATCGTCGTGCCGACCAAGACGATCCCACAGGGTATTACAGCACTGATCAACTATATTCCGGACAGCACACCGGAAGAAAATGAAGAGCGTATGAAGTCTGAGATCGGTGTGGTAAAGACCGGTCAGGTAACTTATGCGGTACGTGATACCGTGATCGATGACAAAGAGATCAAACAGGATGACTATATGGGTATCGGTGACAGTGGCATCCTTTCTGTCGGACAGAATTTAGAGCCGACCGTGATGGATATGATGCACCAGCTCATTGATGAGGATTCTGCGATCGTCAGCGTATATTACGGTTCTGACATGAAAGAAGAGGATGCAAACGCACTGGGAAGCAAGATCGAAGAGGCATTCCCGGATGTAGAGGTTGAGGTACATTATGGTGGCCAGCCGATCTACTACTATGTGATTTCCGTAGAATAGGAGTAGTATGAACAGAGATTCTTCCATTTCAGAGATCAAAGGCGTCGGAGCAAAAACAGAAGAATTGTTTCACAAGATAGGAGTATATACCGTTCGGGATATACTCCTTCATTATCCCAGGACGTATACGCAGTACCCGAAAGTAAAGCATGTGGATGAAGTGAACGAGGGAGAAACAGCAGCGGTTCTTGGCAGAATCACAAAGACTCCGGTGGTAAAGAGAGTGCGTTCCATGCAGGTCACCGTTACCGTGATCGGAGAACTGGATGTTTCAATGGAACTGGTCTGGTTTCGGATGCCTTATATCAAAAACAATTTAAAATCGGGCTGCAGTTATGTATTCTATGGTAAAGTCAACCGGAAAAACGGTCATCTTGTGATGGAACAGCCAGCCATATATTCTGTGGAGCAGTACGCATCCATGGAGAACGTGTTTCTGCCGGTGTATGCATTGACCGGAGGTCTTAGCAACAACCTGGTAACGAAAACCATCCGTGCAGCTCTGGGAGATGATTATCTTTTTGCAGATTATCTCCCGACGGAATTGAGAAACCAGCATGAATTATGTGAATATAATTATGCGATCCGTCAGATCCATTTTCCAACCGATATGGAAACGCTGATCACGGCAAGAAAACGTCTTGTGTTTGATGAATTTTTTCTTTTTATCTTAAGCATGCAGTATCAGAAGGAAAAAAGGGAAAAAGAGCCAAATGGATTTTCATTTGCGGATGACGGTTTTGTAGATGGATTGATGGAAAAACTGCCCTATGAGCTTACCGGAGCACAGAAAAGAGCGCTGGATGATGTCCTTTCGGATATGCGCAGCGAAACGGTCATGCAGCGTCTGATCCAGGGAGATGTAGGTTCCGGTAAAACGATTTTGGCGTTTCTTGCTATGGCAGATGCCGCTCATAATGGCTACCAGTCTGCGATCATGGCACCTACCGAGGTGCTTGCAAGACAGCATTACGAAACGTTCCAACAGCTCTGTGAGCGGTTTGGGCTTCATATTCCGGTTGTTCTTCTGACCGGTTCGATGACAGCAAGACAGAAGCGGCGTGCATATGAGGCATTGGAAGTATACGAAAATGCGATGGTGATCGGTACACATGCACTGATCCAGGAAAAGGCAGTCTACCAGAATCTGGCACTGGTCATCACGGACGAGCAGCACCGCTTTGGCGTAAAACAGCGCGAGACATTTGCACAGAAGGGCTATGAACCGCATGTCCTTGTCATGAGTGCGACACCGATCCCGCGTACCCTTGCAATCATCCTGTATGGAGATCTTGATATTTCCGTGATCGATGAGGTGCCGGCAAAACGTCTGCCGATCAAAAACTGTGTCGTGAATACGACCTATCGTTCCAAAGCATATTCGTTTATTGAAAATGAGATTAAAATGGGGCATCAGGCGTATGTCATCTGTCCTCTGGTAGAAGAAAGTGAAAATATGGAAGCAGAAAACGTCACAGATTATGCGAAGAAACTCCGCGGCATATTTCCGGAAGAGATACAGCTTGGCGTGCTTCATGGTCAGATGAAACCGGATCAGAAGAATAAGATCATGGAGGAGTTTGCCGCTGGCAGCATACAGGTGCTGATCTCAACAACCGTTGTGGAAGTCGGGGTCAATGTGCCAAATGCGACGGTAATGCTGATCGAAAATGCGGAACGCTTTGGACTGGCACAGCTTCACCAGCTCAGAGGACGTGTCGGACGTGGCGATGCACAGTCCTACTGTATTATGGTAAATTGTTCTGACAATAAAAATGCGGCAAAACGGCTCGATATCTTAAACCGGTCAAATGATGGATTTAAGATCGCAAGTGAGGACTTAAAACTCCGTGGACCGGGAGATTTCTTCGGGATCCGACAGTCCGGGGATATGCAGTTTGCCCTGGCAGATATCTATCAGGATGCAGGGGTGTTACAGAAGGCATCCGAGGAGGTAACAGCAATCTTAGAGCAGGATCCGGAACTGGAAAAACCGGAAAACCGAAATCTGAAGCGGTATCTGGAAGAATTTTTCGAGGACCGGAGAAGCAGGCTGAATTTATAAAGATGGCTTGACTATTTAAAATTTTTGTGCTTAAATATCATTCATAAATGCAATGATTAGAAGCAGTACATATGTGAAACCATCAGAGAAGAGTCGGTTGGTGCGAGACTTTTGGAATTTCGGATATGGAACCAGTCTATGAGCAGCGGGAGACAAAGCTGGGATATCTCAGAAACTCCTGACGGAGGTCGCCGTTATCGAAGACATGTGAGTGACAGCTTGCAATGAGTGCAGATAAGATCTGAATTTAGGTGGTAACGCGGATTATTTTCGTCCTAAGTATAATGTTTATTATACTTGGGACTTTTTTTATGAAATGAGCACGATTGCATGTGTACTTTCGCAAAACAAAAAACAGGGAGGAAAGATAAAATGAAACTTAAAAACTTGGTAAATCAGCGATTTAAAGAGCGTCCGGCAGATTGTATCATTGACAGCCATGCCCTGATGATCCGTGGCGGATATATGAAATACGTGGGCAATGGTATTTATACGGAATATCCGGCATTAAGAAGGATCACGGCTAAAATCGAAAAGATCATCCGTGAGGAAATGGATGCAATCGATGGACAGGAAGTGCTGTTTCCGGTTGTCATGCCGGCAGACATCTGGCAGGAATCCGGCCGTTACGACAGCATAGGCGATGAACTGGTGCGTTTTTCGGACCGGAACAATTCAAAACTTGTCTTAGGTATGACTCACGAAGAGGCAGCTGTTCATGCGGTAAGGGAGTATGCAAAATCCTATCAGCAGTATCCGTTTATGATCTATCAGATCCAGAGAAAATTCAGGGATGAGGCAAGACCGAGAGCCGGAATGATCCGTGTCCGTGAATTTACCATGAAAGATGCTTATTCGTTCCATACATCACAGGAAGATTTAGAGCAGTACTATCAGAAATGTTATGATGCATATCACCGGATCTTCAAACGTGCAGGAATCCCGGAGGTTGTAGCAGTTGCTTCTGATTCCGGTATGATGGGCGGAAATGTTTCCCATGAGTATATGTTGTTAAATGAGGTTGGGGAAGATTCTATCGTGCTTTGTACGGCATGCGATTATAAAGCAAATATGGAAGCTGCGCCAAACATCGTAAAGAATGTTTCAGATGGTACATTGTCAGCCCTTGCATGTGTGGAAACACCGGATTGTAAGACCATAGAAGATGTCTGCAGCTTTTTAAAGAGTGATGTTTTAAAATCCTGTAAGGCAGTGGTATATCAGCGAGATTCGGATGACAGCTATGTGGTTGCATTTGTCCGTGGGGATTATGAAGTAAACGAGACAAAACTCCGCAATCTCGTCGGAGAAGAGATCCATCCTGCTGAAATTACAGCGGATGCGCCATTGGTTGCCGGATATATCGGACCTTACATGCTTTCTGATCAGGTTACTTATTACTGTGATCTGTCACTGAAAGGGATCGATGACCTGGTAGCAGGTGCAAACAAAGAGGGATTCCATTATACCGGTCTGAATCTGGAAAGAGATCTTGCAGATATCACGTATTACGATATCGCAAAAGTAAAGGATGGCAGCATCTGTCCTTGCTGTGGGAAACCAACCCTGACGATCAAACGTGGAATAGAAGTGGGAAATATCTTCCAGCTCGGCACAAAATATACCGAGAGTATGCACATGCAGTATATTGATAAGGACGGCTCCATGCACACGCCTGTGATGGGCTGTTATGGCATCGGGATCGGACGTCTTGCCGCTTCTGTCTGTGAGGCAAAGCATGATGAGTACGGACCGATCTGGCCAATCTCGATCGCCCCATGGGAAGTGCATCTCTGCTGCATCCGCCCGGATGATGAGGAAACAAAAAAGACTGCGGATGCTCTGTATGATAAGTTACAGAAAAAAGGGGTCGAGGTTCTCTATGATGACAGGAGTGGTGTTCGTGCCGGTCAGATGTTTGCAGATGCAGATCTTTTGGGCGTGCCGATCCGCGTGGTTGTGAGTCCGAGAAATCTGAAAGAAAGAAAAGTCGAGATCTTAACCAGAGATAAAGCGTTAAGTGAAAGTGTAGACGTGTCCGATGGTCTGGAATTTATATTAAAACTCAGAGAACAGTTGTATGCAAAACTGCAATCCGATGGAGAAGAATCGTTATGATCAGAAGATTACAGAAAAAAGACGTAACCAGAGTTGCCGAGCTATGGTTAAACACCAATCTGAAAGCACACGATTTTATTCCCGCGCAATATTGGAGACGATATCAAAGGCATTTTCGTTTCGGATGAAATGCAGTCACGTGGCATAGGCAAAGCTTTGGTAGATTTTGTAAAAGAGGGAAAAACAAAATTGCGCTTAAACGTATATCAGAAGAACGTGCGTGCAATCCGGTTTTACCAAAAAGAAGGGTTTGAAATCGAATGTGAGGGTTTGGATGAAGCTACGGGTGAAAAGGATTATGCAATGACGTGGCGGTTTTTGCAAGAGAGGGTTGATCTGTAAATTGATATATGAGAAGCAGATCATATAAAAACACAAAGGAGGAGCGGAGATGAATACGAAACGAAAATGGTGGATCCCCCTTGGAATGTGGATCGTATTTGAAACAGTTGCAGTTACGCTGTGGCTTACGAAGGATAATCTGTTTTATCTTATCAATTTCAGCTATATTGGAACATCCATTGCACTGGGACTCCTTTTGTTTCAGTTTGAGTACAAACATGCACGCAGGATCGTTCAGCTGCTGGTGGGCTTGTATATGCTGATCTATCTTGGACTCATATGTCAGGAAAATATGCAGATTGAGGGTTTTTGGTATTATCTGTTTACAGGAGTCTTTGAAGCGGCTACGATCCATTACGCTGTTGCAAAGATATTTGGACCGTTGCTCTTTGGAAGAGGATGGTGTGGATACGCCTGCTGGACGGCAATGGTGCTGGATTTTTTGCCCTATAAAACACCGCAGGCACCAAGAAAAAAGATAGGTTTTATCAGATATATCACATTTGCATTATCGCTCCTGTTTGTGGCTGCACTTTTTCTGAGTCATACGGGAAATATGGAAAAGATCATGTTCATAGCCTTTATCGTTGGCAATATCCTGTACTATGCGGTTGGTATTATTCTTGCATTTGTCTGGAAAGACAACAGGGCATTCTGTAAATATATCTGTCCGGTAACCATTTTCCTGAAGCCAATGAGTTACTTTTCTGTATTCAGGGTAACGTGTGATAAGGAGAAATGTATTTCCTGCGGGAAATGTAAGCGGGTATGTCCGATGGATGTGGATGTTACGGATAATTCGAGAAAACGGAAAAATGGAACGGAATGTATTTTATGTATGGAGTGCGTCAAAGCCTGTCCGAAGAAAGCACTGTAAGTGATTTCTTTAACCCTGGCAGGAAAAGCAGTTTCTGAGGATCTGGGCAAATTCTTCAATATAATACCCGGAATTATCTTTTTTCCAGAAGGCACAGTAAATTTTTCTGACAGGGGATTGGTTCCTTACGAGAGGTATTCTGCTGACCGAAGTATCAAACCAGACCTGCTCCCCGATCACATCTACCGGCAGATATCCCTGCCCGGTTATGATCTTAAGCCGGGCTTCCTGCACGGTGTCTGCAAAGAGAAAATCGCCCTGTAATCCGATGATAGTTTCGTAATAATCCTGTTCTTCTTTTTGCCCGGTCTGATTGATCACAAGAATACAGGGCGTATTTTTTAAGTCTTCCATTTCCAGTGAGCTTAATTTACTAAGTGGATTTTTGGAAGAAATTTCAATATAGATCCTGCTTTCTGCAAGGATCTCATTATTGTACGCATCCGAAAAAGCACGTCTTTGATCATTGATCGCAAGGTCAACCGTGCCATTTTCCATGGCATGATACAATTCCTCATGGCTTCCGACCATGATCTTTACCTCTACAGCAGGGTGCTTTTCAGAAAACAGGGCGATCGCTTCTGAGAGCTCGTTTCCATGATAACCTTTATAGTATCCAATTCGTAAAACAGCATTATCGTTATCTGCAATTCTTTTTGTTTCACGGACAAGTTGTTTTAAATCTCCCGATATGATAAGGCTCTTCCGGTAAAAATGTTCTCCGGCAGGAGTCAGGGAAAACGTGCGGTTATGCCGTTCTAAAAGCTTTACGCCGAGTTCGTTCTCTAATTTTTTGATCTGCTGGGAAATGGCAGACTGCGAGACGTTGCACTGTTCGGCAGCCAGATAGAAATTTCCGTTTTCAATGACAGCCTGAAAATACTCTATTTGACGCAGCAGCATAGATATTCCTCCGTTCCTGATGTGATTCTATATTTCATAGTACCTTGTGATCCTGAAATCAGATCCATTATATAATGATTAGTTATAATTATCAATATGATAAGAAGAAAGATTTGATGGAGAAGCGGAATTGAATTATGATGAAGCCAACAAAACAAAGAGGCAATACGAGACTCGGATTTTGCTTCGCAAAACATGGAGGTATATATGGCTAAAAATTTAATTATCTATTATTCAAGAAAAGGCGAAAATTATGTAAATGGAAATATTGTTGATTTAAAGAAAGGCAATACAGAGATTTGTGCTGAATTTATCCAGGATGCAGTAGGCGGCGACCTTTTTGAGGTTGAGACGGTAAATGAATATTCCACAGACTATCACAAATGCATAGAGGAAGCAAGCCGTGAATTAAAGGAAAATGTAAGACCGGAATTGAAAAAATATCTGGAAGATATTTCAGAGTATGACAACATTTTTGTGTGTGGTCCCTGCTGGTGGGGAACTTATCCGGTAGCGGTATTTACCCAGCTTGAAAGGCTTGATTTTACAGGGAAAAAAGTGATGGCACTTATGACACACGAGGGAAGCGGACTTGGAAACAGTGAACGTGACCTTAGAAAAATCTGTAAAGGTGCGACATTTGGATCAGGCATTGCTGTTCATGGGGCGGATGCGGCAAAAGCAGGTTCAGCAGTAGCTGACTGGGCGAAGAAAAATGTTGAATAGTTAGGACGAAAGGAAGGATGAAGATTATGAGTAAAAAAGAGGTAATGATTGTAACAGGTGCAGGGAAGATTTCCATGGCGATCGCACGCAGGATCGGATATGGTAAAAAAATTGTGATGGGTGATAAAAATATAAATAATGCAAAAGCGATCGCAGAGATCATGAATAATGCCGGGTTTGATGTAGAGTCGGTGGAGATGGATCTTTCTTCCAGAGAATCGATCCTGTCACTGATCGCAAAAGCAAGAGAGTATGGCGAGATTAAAATGCTTGTGAACGGAGCAGGGGTTTCCCCAAGTCAGGCTCCAATTGAAGCAATCTTAAAAGTCGATCTGTACGGAACTGCGGTTTTACTGGAAGAAGTCGGAAAAGTAATTGCAGAAGGCGGCTGTGGAGTTACCATTTCCAGTCAATCCGGATGGAGAATGCCTCAGCTTACCGAAGAAGAGGACGAAGCACTTGCAACAACACCGACTGAAGAGCTGTTAAATCTTGAAATATTGTGACACCGTTTGCTGTGGACGAATTTAACGGACCGCGTGGCGATTTTTATAAAAATATGTTTGCAAAATGCCCGGCGGGAAGACCGGGAACCGCGGACGAAGTGGCAAATGTGGCAGAGCTTTTGATGAGTGAGAAAGGTGCATTTATTACAGGATCTACGATCAGTCTACGGTGCATACCGCGGATTTTGTTTACAGTCTGATGCAAATGCAGTATATTTATATCAGAAAAATAAACAAAGGGATAAATTAGAATTTATATGGAGGAACGAAATGTATAGAATATATAGCACACTTATTGAAATTATGGCAGCAGCGGTTTTTATAATTCCTCTTTGGTGTATCTATAATAAGATTTGGTTTCATAGCTGGAAGCGAACCATTATCTATATGGTATTTGGCTTTTATCTTACTGCACTTTTAGCACTTGTGGGTTTTCCAAGTGTAACGTCTTTGAAAATCGATTTTGCAGTAAATATAATTCCTTTTGTTGATATGGCATCGGATTTTATAAACGCGTGTCTGAATATACTTTTGTTTGTTCCATTCGGCTTCTTTTTGCCAATATTATGGGATAAATTTAGAAAAATAAAAAATGTTGCCTTAATGGGATTACTAACAACACTGTTCATTGAAATCATACAGATTTTTACATTTAGAACTACTGACATAAACGATGTTATAACAAATACGATTGGTACTATAGTTGGTTATTTTATTGCACAATGGATAACAAATAAATTTACAAAGAGAATCTTGTTAAATTCAAAAATGTGTGATTTTTATATGATATGTGGCACAGTCGGTTTAGTTATGTTCTTTTTTCAACCATATATTTCATCATGGTTATGGGGAATGGTGCTGTAGCATCCCTATGTATCTGACCGTAAGGTGTATAAGCATGATCAGAAAAATGATGATCTGTAACAGAAAACAGACAATTCATGACATGCTTCATAAAGAAAGCTGTGATCGCTCCCGATATGATAAAAAGAAGCATATAAAATAGGATCTATGCTTTGAATATTAAAAAATTGGATCACAGAAAGCTATGGATGGCATCAAGATCAAAGGATTGAGTTCCTTTTGTTTTGGTGCCATTTTTGTATGGAAAAGTGTGATCAGTATCATGGAAAGACAGGAAGGAGAAACATTTTATGAATGTAACGGGAGTAGGAAGTTCGTATCATTTCATTTATAACACAAAGACCGGTAAGCTATCTACCAAAGATGGCAGTAAAAATGAGTTTGTTGATTTTTGCAATGGAGATGTAAAGGGAGAAGATACAGAAACACTGAATTATTTTGATGTGCATACAAGATATCAGTTTGAAAGAATGCTTTATGTATATGGAACCGGAATGACCGGACAGAATCCATTTACCGACGCTGAGAAAGTTGAGATCACAGCGAATATAGACAGCGCAACCCATACTTCTTTTTATGTAAATGGGCAGAAAACGTTTACCGCAATTACGGGCATGACTTATCTGCCGTCTGAGATCCAAACTTTCGGAACCATACAGCAGCCATTTAAAACCAGAGGGTATCAACCGTATGATCCTGAAACAAACAGCATCACGATCGGAATTGGAAGCAGATTTGATCTTGGAAATGGATACAGCGTGACCGTACAGGAAGATTGTGTCTGGGGAGAGGGCTACGGAAAGGGAAGCCAGGCAGATGACGAGAGGTGCAATATGATGGTCGGAGGCTTAAGTTCCCTGATCCATTTTGCGGATCAGCAGTATTTTTCAAGTATGACGGATCCCTATATCGATTATATTTTAGATTTTCTTTCGTCCCAGGGTGTCGATACCAGAAAAGAATTTGTGATAAACGGGACGCATTGTGAACTGGTAAATGGAAAAATAAATGAAGTTGGTAACGATTATGTGGTGCCTAGTTCCATTCAGGCGGTAGCAGTGAAACGATACATAAAAAAAATGTCAGAACTTTTAAAGGACGGAAACTGGTATAGAAGAAATTACGATAAGCAGCATACAAACGAAACACAGACCAAAGAGCCGGAGACCAATACGAATACCTATCATTATCTCGACTCAAATGGAATGACAGTTTACGCAAAAGACGGGACCTCTCTGGCAGAAAAGGCATTGATCGACCAGAGATATACAGAGAAAGAAACAGGAATATCATGGTTTGTCGGAGACGATGGAAAGCCATATATGGTTGGAGACGATGTAGAAAAATTCAATGAAATGTGCAGAAAAAACGGCGAAGATCCCATAAATAAATTTGCGGAAATGACAGGAATGATACAGTCTACAGCGTCAATGTAAGTAAAATTCAATATTGAAGCACATGGTAAAGATGTCGGACAGATCATTCTCCGTTTTGAACATCAGGATAAAGTATTTTTATAATTCGTTCCCTATTCCTGCATTGCAGTGAGGATCGGGCGCATCGTCTCTCCAAGATCACTGAGTGCATATTCCACATGTGGTGGAACCTCCGGATAGACTGTTCTTGTGATCAGTCCATCATCTTCCATAGAGCGTAGACTATCGGTCAGTACCTTCTGACTGATCCCGTCTAAGCTCTTTTTTAATTCGTTAAATCTCCAGGGACGTTCTAAGAGATTCCGCATGATCAATAACTTCCATTTGCTCCCGATAAGCTGAACCGTAGTAGCAACGGGACATTCCGGTAATTCATCCTTTGTCCGCATAAATACAGCCACCTCTTTCCTTGGTATTTTATATGATCTAAGTATCAAATAGAGTGTAACATAAGAATATTCGGCTGTCTATCAGTTACAAAAAGGTGCCTATGTTATTTTACAGTAACTTTAACAGATACCGTTTTCTTTGCTCCCGCTTTTATCTGCATAGATACACGGATTTTTGCGGTACCTTTTTTCTTCCCGGTTACCTTACCGTTGGATGATACCGTTACTGTCTTTGGATTGTTGGATTTGAATGTTACCTTGACATCAGCAGGATTGCCCGTATATTTTGCTACTTGTGTAAATTCATCAGGTAATGAGAGCTTTAGCATCTTGCTTTTGCCCTTATTTACAGAAAGGGAAGATGGTGCTTTAGCCTTGGAAAGAGCAGAGGATGCATTCAGTTTATGAAATTTAATAGCTTTTGAATGATTTCCATTCTTATCTACTATAACCCATATCTTTCCATCTGAACAACTTCCGTTTTGATATGTTTCGGCTGCCAATTTATTGTACTTTTTGACAAAGCTATATGCAACAGAAGAACTATATCCATATACATCTGATAAATATGTGCTTGAACCATCAGCAACAGTACAAAACGCGGATATATCTATGTTTGTTATACTTTTTGGTAATATGGCATGATAAATTTTGCTGTTCATAAAAGCAGTATCGGATATTTCTTCTACACCGTCACAAACAATTAAACGATCAATTTTAGCATTCCAACAAAACATAGAAGGAATTTTCTTAATGCTTCCTGCTATTGTCATTTTCTGAGCAGATGTAGGAAAGGTAAATGCCATATTCCCTAATACAGTGATACCATTTTTTAATACTATATTTTTTACATTTTTCATGGAACTGGATTTTTCCCACGGTGCATCTGGGTATTCTATCGTCTGTTGCGTCTCTTCATCCCAATAATATCCGTAGTTATTCATTCTGCCTTCTGTTCCTTTTACTGCACTAAGTGTCAACGTATCCCCTTTAATTTCCCAGTGGATTTCTCCATCATTTCCACTGGCTGTTTTTGCCTGTACAGTCTGCGGCATAATAGCGATTCCGATAATTACCATACAGATCATCAATAAGCCGCATAATAATCTTTTCATCTGTTTCATAAGTGTCCTCCGTATCTTGTGATGCCGTGAATTTTATCGTTAAAAATTATTATACTTTAACTGGGGAAACATTACAATTACTTCAAGTTCTGAAAAAGCCCGATAATACGAAATAGTCACTTTATTGGTATGCTAAACATGCAACAGGGCAGAAGCCCATAACTAATTTTAACAGGAGGAAACGAAAATGGCATTATCAAACATTTTTGGATGGAACAAAGAGGACAGCAAACAGACAGGTGCGGCATGCGGAACAGCGTGTGGAGCAGCCGATAAACCAGCTGAGAAGCCAGCAGCATGTGGAACCGCATGTGGGGCATCTGACAAGTAAGAAGATTTGAAAGGGAGGCGGATAGGATGAGTCAGTATCTTGGAGAAAAGTCATACTTCTCTTTTCAGTGGCACATTACCGATGAATGTGACCAGCGTTGTAAACATTGTTATATTTTTTCAGGAGAGGGCTGCAGGGAACTTAAGAGTATGACCTATAAGCAGATGCAGGAAGTGATCGCAAACTGCGAAGATTTCTGCAAAGTTTATAACCGGATCCCTTATTTTTATATTACTGGCGGAGATCCTATCCTTCATCCTGATTTCTGGAAACTGATGGTGCTCTTAAAAAGCAAAAACAACCCATTTACCCTGGTGGAAATCCGTTTCATCTGGATGATGAGATCTGCCGGATGTTAAAAGTGTGCGGTTGTGAGAAATATCAGATGTCACTGGATGGAATGAAAAAAACACACGACTGGTTCCGCAAACCGGGCAGTTTTGATCTGACATTGGAAAAGATCGGGTGTCTGAACCGGGCAGGGATCAAAAGTGTTATTATGAGTACGGTATCAGCGACAAACCGGGAAGAAATACCGGATATCATGGATGCCGTAGTAAAAGCGAACGTAAAGGTGTTTGCATTTTCCCGATATGTGCCGACTGGGGGAGAGGTTGATACCAGTATGACACCGCAGGAATACAGAAAACTTTTAGAAATCTGTGATGCAAAATTTAAGGCATATGAAGCCGCGGGGTGCAAAACCTATTTTAATAAAAAAGACCATTTGTGGACGCTCTATGAATATGAAACCGGACAGTTTCAGCTGCCTGTGGATGCGAAAGACGGGATGATCTAATTAGAAAATGTATTCCCCGACACCTTTTGCATTGCCCCGGCAGAAATGTTACAATAAAAAAAGGAAAGTTTTCTAACAGATGCAACGGAAAGAAGGGGAAAGAAGGGGAAAAACGATGATCATACAGACGGGAATGCGGACTGATATTCCGGCGTTTTATTCCGAATGGCTTGTAAACAGAATAAAGGCATCCTATGTGCTGGTCCGTAACCCATATCATCCAGAGCAGGTAACAAGATACTGTCTGACCCCGGATGTTGTCGACCTCATAGCGTTTTGTACCAAAAATCCGGCACCTATGTTTTCTCATATGGATATCCTAAAACTATACGGACAATACTGGTTTGTTACGATAACACCCTATGGGAAAGAGATCGAACCACACGTTCCAGACAAAGAAACAGTCATAGAAGATTTTAAGAAACTGTCAGATCTCGTCGGAGTGAACAGCGTGGGATGGAGATATGATCCGATCCTGATCGACGAAAAGCATACCGTTTCCTGGCATATAGAAGAATTTGAAAAAATGGCGGCTTCCTTAGCCGGTTATACCAAAACCTGTGTGATCAGTTTTATTGATATTTATAAAAAGGTGGAGCGTAATTTCCCGGAGGCAAGAGAAGTCAAGGCGAGTGACAGGCTCCTTTTGGGAAGGGAACTGATAAAGATAGCAGGGCGATATGGCATGACAGTCAGACCCTGTGCCGAAGGGGACGAGCTGGCGGCATACGGAGCGGATTGTTCTGGCTGCATGACCGTAAATACTTTTGAAAACGCGCTCCATGCGCATCTTGTGGTACCAAAACAGAAAAGCAATCAGCGGAACGGACAATGTGCCTGTTTACTGGGTGTTGACATCGGGGCATATGATACCTGCGGACATCTGTGTAAATACTGTTACGCCAATGCCAATGCAGGACTGGTCAGAGAAAATCTGCGCAGGCATGATCCCTCTTCTCCGTTTCTGATCGGAGGAAGCATGCCAGGGGATCGTATCCACGAAGCAAAACAGGAAAGCTGGATTGATGGGCAGATGAGACTGGAATTTACATAAAAACAGGTGGAACACACAATGGATTTGAGAGTATTACGCTACTTTTTGATGGTGGCAAAGGAGCAGAGCTTTACCAAAGCGGCAGAACAACTGAATATCACACAGCCGACACTTTCCAGACAGCTTGCGGCATTGGAGAAAGAGCTGGGCGCAAAACTGTTTCGCAGGGGCGGTCACAGCATAACGCTGACAAATGAGGGTTTGCTTTTAAAAAGACGCGCATTGGAGATCGTTGATTTAGAGGATAAGATCTTAAGCGAATTTAAAGGTGACAACGAAGCCATCGAGGGAAAGATCACGATCGGCTGTGGAGAGTTTAACGCTGTGGAGATTTTGGCAAAGATATGCAAAAGCTATCGGGAGAAATATCCATTAGTCCAGTTTGCACTGCATACCGGAACCGCAGATCATATCTCGGAAATGATGAACAAAGGGCTTGTCGATATCGGCATTTTTTTGGAGCCGGTCAATACGGAAGGGCTTGATTACATCTGGATACAGGGAAGTGATCACTGGGTTGTGACCATGAAAGCCGATGATCCGCTTGCGGCAAAGGAAGTCATAACGAAAAAAGACCTGACGGGACTTCCGCTGATCCTGCCGGAGCGCACCAATATACAAAGTGAGCTGGCAAACTGGTTTGGACGGGATTTTTCCAGACTGAATGTCGCATTTACCAGCAATCTTGGAACCAATGCAGGCGTGATGGCAATCCATGGACTTGGCTACCCGGTTTCCGTGGAGGGGGCAGTCCGGTACTGGAACAGGGAATTGCTTGTGCAAAAGCGGTTATCGCCGGAGATCAAAACCAGTACCGTGATCGCGTGGAGAAGAAATATCCCATATTCGCCAGTGGTCAGCCGTTTTATCGAAGAAATCAATGCTTATGAGGCATAGATGCACATGTAATATAAGTATTAGACATAATAAAAAATCGGGTTATAATCAATGTGTAAGGTTTTTTAACTCTTACACATTTTTTATGACGATTTCAGGAGGTATTATCGAATGGGAAAGAAATTAGTAGCATATTTCAGTGCCAGCGGCGTTACCGGAAAAGTGGCAGAAATGATAGCGGAAGCCGGACATTTTGATCTGTATGAGATCACACCGAAGGTACCGTATACAAAAGATGATTTGAACTGGATGAATAAAAAATCCAGAAGCAGTGTGGAAATGAGTGATAAGACATTCCGGCCGGAACTGGCAGGGGATGAGGTCCATATGGCAGACTATGATGAAATCATACTGGGATTCCCAATCTGGTGGTATGTTGCACCAACGATCATCAATACGTTTTTGGAAAAATATGATCTTACTGGGAAAAAGATCGTCCTGTTTGCAACCTCAGGTGGAAGCGGATTCGGTAATACCGTACTGGAGTTACAGCCATCTGCACCAAAGACAGAGATCGTAGAAGGAAAGATTCTAAATCGGATGACAAAACAGGAAATTTCAGACTGGGTAAAAGAATTATAACTTAGATAAAAAAGGAGTGGGTCAAATTATGGCAAAAATCGTACAGACAGCAGGCAGAAACGCACTCGGAACATTTGCTCCTGAGTTTGCACATTATAATGATGACGTTCTCTTTGGAGAGAACTGGAACAATCAGGACATCGATGTAAAAACAAGAAGTATCATCACCGTTGTTGCACTCATGGCTTCCGGTATTACCGATTCTTCCCTGAAATTCCATTTACAGAACGCAAAGGCACATGGCGTGACACAGAAGGAGATCGCAGCGGTGATCACACATGTTGCATTTTATGCAGGCTGGCCAAAAGGCTGGGCAGTATTTAACCTTGCAAAAGAGGTATGGAACGACAATGAGGGCGACCTTCCATATGAAGATGAGGCGATGAGAGCCCATGCAAGGGAAATGGTATTCCCGATCGGAGAGCCAAATGAGGCATTTGCAAAATATTTTATCGGAAAGAGCTATCTTGCCCCGGTATCAACCAGCCAGGTTGGAATCCATAACGTAACCTTTGAGCCGGGCTGCCGTAACAACTGGCATATCCATCACGCAAAAAGCGGTGGCGGACAGATCCTTGTCTGTGTAGCAGGTCGCGGCTACTATCAGGAAGAGGGCAAAGAAGCGATCGAGATGAAACCGGGCGACTGCATCAATATCCCGGCAGAGGAAAAACACTGGCATGGAGCAGCACCGGACAGCTGGTTCTCACATCTTGCCATAGAAGTACCGGGAGAGGAAACATCCAATGAATGGTGCGAACCGGTAACGGATGAAGAATATGAAAAATTAAAATAAGCAACTAATATAAAACCTCCCGGGTATCCAGTTTGGGTATCCGGGAGGTTGTTTTTCCTTTGTATTTTTCAATGATCATCCGCCGGTATGAAGAATGTTACTTGCGGAAAAATTATTTTCGGAAAAATTATTTTCGGAAAATTTATTTTCCTGACATCCGTTTCTCCTGTGCCTCGATCATTTTTTTCACCATATAACCGCCGACAGAACCGTTCTGTCTGGATGTTAAGTTACCATTGTAACCATCCTTTAAAGGTACGCCGATCTCGCTTGCTACCTCGTATTTGAAACGGTCTAATGCACTTTTTGCCTCTGGAACTGCTGCTTTGTTAGATGAACGATTTGCCATTTTATACTCCTCCTTTTGTAACTTTGTTTTTGTTACGTTGTTAGTATATGGAGGATTTAAATTATTACACTAGAAGTTCCTTCATAATCTGGAATTTGCTGGACATATTCAGGATTATTTTTTAAGAGCCATTCTGCGGCTTCGTTCGCTTTCTGCAAAATTGCCGCGTCCTGATAAATGTCTCCCAGTCCGAAATCCATAAGTCCGCTTTGACGGATTCCAAACAAATCTCCCGGACCGCGAAGTTTTAAATCTTCGCTTGCAATTTTAAATCCATCGTTCGTTTTATTTAAAATTTCCAGACGTTTTTTTGTTTCTTTTGCCTTTGAGCCGGTCATAAAAATACAATAAGACTGATATTTTCCTCGTCCAACACGACCTCGGAGCTGATGAAGCTGCGCCAGTCCGAAACGCTCTGCATTTTCAACCATCATGACTGTAGCATTCGGCACGTTAACACCGACCTCGATAACCGTCGTTGACACCAGAATCTGAATCTCACCGGACAGAAATGCCTCCATCCGGGCATTCTTTGTCTTCGCATCCATGCGTCCGTGAAGATATTCG
>OIYO01000130.1_pt1 | contig 75059 bp, 72 predicted proteins | sample 1588191 | NCBI WGS metagenome assembly OIYO01 (sample SAMN03283275) | human gut metagenome | biome: human-associated habitat; material: feces | host: Homo sapiens | place: Peru | collected 2012 | reverse complement strand
TGCCGCCGCAGCCGCAACGGTATCAACTTCATACGGAAAACGTATGTCGCCCGTATGCCCCAAAACGGTAATGTTTGGATTTTTGATTGCACCGAGGTATGTTTTTGTGACGCTTGTTTTGTCATCCCAAATATAAATCGGTTTGTGAATGGACGCAACAATAATCTCGAGTTCATCCTGAAGGTACTGCGGCAAGTCTATATTCCCCTCTGTATCGAGCAGATTCGCCTCTGCACCTCTCAAAACACAAACGCCGTTTATCTCTCTCGGCAACCTTTTTAACGTATTAAAATGCCAGATATGCGGCGCATCGGGAAGAGCGGGCGTGTGATCCGTCATACAAATCATTTCAAGACCCATCTCTTTTGCCGCGGCGGTGTTTTCGAGAATTGTTCCGAATGCGTGCGTACTCGCCAGCGTATGCGTGTGCGTATCAACCTTTACTGTCATAACTGTTTCATCCCCCGTTATTTAATTTTCGCTCATATTGCCGAGATGTTCGGCAAAACGGCGGTTCAATTCCTCGGCGGCGTTATATCCCATACGTTTCTGGCGGTTATTCATTGCCGCAACCTCAAAAATAACGGCAAGATTTCTGCCGGGGCGAACCGGTATCGTCAATGACGGAATATCGAGTCCGAGTATGTTTGTGTATTCATCGACCAACCCCAAGCGGTCATACTGCTTTCCGTGTTCCCACGTTTTAAGATGAATGATAAGGTCGATTTTTTCCGACTCTTTAACCGCGCCCATACCGAATATGTTCTTTACATCGACAATTCCGATACCGCGAATCTCTATAAAGTGTCGGATTATATCGGGCGAATATCCGACAAGCGATATTGACGAAACTTTTTTTATCTCAACCGCATCATCAGCAACAAGACGATGACCTCTTTTGATAAGCTCAACCGCCGCTTCGCTCTTTCCGACACCGCTTTCGCCCATAATAAACACGCCCTGGCCATAGACCTCAACCAAAACGCCGTGACGTGTTATTCTCGGCGCAAGTTCAACGTTAAGAAACGAATTGAGCGTACTCGTAAAATATGATGTCGCCTGTGCCGTTCTCAAAACGGGAGTATCAAATTCCTCGGCAAGCTTCATCATCTCGGGGGTCGCATTGCCGTTTCTCGTCATAACCACGGCAGAAACCTTTTTTTCAAAAAGCGCCCTCAGCACGTTATAGCGTTCCTCGGACGTAAGTGTCGCGAGATAGGTGTTTTCAACCATTCCGAAAACCTGTATTCGTCGCGGGTCAAAATAATCAAAAAATCCCGTTATCTGTAATCCCGGGCGGTTTAAATCCGCGGTCGAAATCATAACCTCGTGTTCGGGATAATAAAGCTTATCGAGTTTCATATTATTCACAATTTTAGACAGTTCAACATTAAAAGTTTCCACTTTAATCTTCCCCTCTTTCGTAAAAAGCGGGCGCACGATAAAGAATTATCCCGCGCCGCAGTATATTATACGTTCGCATATATCTATTATACTATTATTATGCACAATTTGCAAACATATTTTTAAATAAATGACATTTGTTCTATGCCCTTGTCGGCGTCCTTGATTGCCGAGCCTGCCGCCGGGATATTTCTCGGGCGGTATTTTTTCGGTTCGGCAAAGCCGCTGTCCTCAGCAAGACAAACACGGCTCACCACCGCATTCCTGCGCAAAGTCATAACGGCAACGCCCTGTGTTGACCTTGTGGTCTTAAGCGGAATTTTTTCTGTATTTACACACAAAACTTTTTCCGCCGAGCTTATAAGCATAATATCCGTATCTTCTGTCAGACAGAACATTCCGACCGTCGGTGACTTGTCGCTGTATGCGCCTTTAAGGCATCGTCGGTTCGACTTGGTTGCATATGACGCAAGTGGAACTTTTGCACACTTTCCGTTCTCAAAACAGAACAACAGCGCCGCGCTGTAATCCCCCGGCAGAACCATACCTATAATATCCTCTTTTTCTTCCATCCCGACAAGGTTCGGAATAAACTCGCCAAGCTGGCTCGCCTTTCCGTCCGGAATGTCATTTATCTTCATCTTATATGCGCTGCATCCGCCAAAGAATATTACCTCGCCCGCATTTGATGTTTCGACCTCCTCGATTATGCAGTCATCCTCTTTGAGCTTTTGCTCACCGCTTGTTCTCAGTGCGGTCAGCGAAATCTTTTTGATATATCCCTCTGCCGTGCGGAAAAGCTTAACCTGATAATCGGGTATTTCCTCCTCGGTATTGACATCCGTCATAACGTCCGCCGCCGAAACAATTGTTGTGCGCCTGTCCGTTCCGTATTTCTTGCTTACCTCTTTTAACTGTTTTTCTATTATCTTATTTATCTTTGTCTTACTCGCCAAAGTCGCGCGCAAATCATCAATCTCTTTTATAAGCTCGTCTATCTCTTTTGTCCGCTTTAAGATATATTCTTTGTTCAAGTTACGCAGCTTTATCTCGGCGACATATTCCGCCTGAATCTGTGTTATATCAAAGCCTTTCATAAGGTTCGGCACGACCTGTGCGTCCTCCTCCGTTTCGCGGACAATCTTTATCGCCTTGTCAATATCGAGCAAAATCTTTTCGAGACCCTGAAGAAGGTGCAGCTTGTCGCTCTTTTTATCAATATCATATGCGATTCCGCGTTCAACGCAGCGGCGGCGGAATCTCAGCCATTCGCAAAGAATGTCATTCACGCCGAGAACGAGCGGCGAACCCTCGACAAGAATATTAAAGTTACAGCCGAAGCTGTCCTCGAGCGGTGTCGATTTAAACAGCCTTGCCATAAGTTTTTCGGGGTCTGCACCACGCTTTAAATCTATGGTGAGTTTGAGTCCGTGAAGGTCGGTTTCATCGCGAATATCCGAAATTTCTTTAATCTTGCCGCCTTTAACCAAATCGACTATTTTTTCTATAATAGCCTCGACCGATGCGGTATACGGAATCTCTTTTATCTCGATACACTTATTCTTTTTGTCATACTCATACTTTGCGCGAACCTTAAAGCTGCCGCGGCCGGTTTTGTATATCTCGCGCATTTCATCCGGATTATACAAAAGCTCACCTCCGCCCGGAAAGTCGGGCGCGGGCATTATATCCGACAAATCGGCATCGGGATTTTTCATCACGGCGATTGTCGCATCACAGAGTTCACGCAGGTTAAAGCTGCATATATTCGATGCCATTCCGACCGCAATACCCTGGTTCGGGTTCGCAAGAATGTTCGGGAATGTCGTCGGCAACAGTGTCGGTTCTTTGAGCGTTCCGTCATAGTTATCGGCAAAATCTATCGTGTTTTTATCCATATCACGGAATATCTCGGCACAGACCTTTGCAAGTCTCGCCTCGGTATAACGCGCGGCGGCGTATGCCATATCCCTTGAATACTGACGGCCGAAGTTACCCTTTGAATCAACGAGCGGAACGAGCAATGAGCCGTTGCCCTCTGTCAGTCTGACCATTGTTTCGTATATTGCCTGGTCACCGTGAGGGTTTAGCTTCATCGTCTGTCCGACAATGTTCGCCGACTTGGTTCTGTTGCCGGTCAGCAAGCCCATTTTATACATGGTATAAAGCAGCTTTCTGTGCGACGGCTTAAACCCGTCTATCTCGGGAATAGCACGGGATATTATAACGCTCATCGCATATGGCATATAGTTTTTTTCCAATGTTTCGGTAATTATTTGATTTTCGATAATCGGTTTTTTTGGCATTTGAAACTCTCCTATTAATTAAAACAACTCACGATACGTCCGTCAGATCTATAAACTTATAACCCTCTGTGGCGATAAAATCCTTTCTTCCCGACAGGTTATCGCCGAGCAAAAGGTCAAACATTTGCTGTGTTTTCTCTGCCTCATCGGGCGTAACTTTGATAAGTCTGCGCGTTTCGGGATTCATCGTTGTTTCCCACATCATATCGGGCTGGTTCTCACCCAGACCTTTGCTGCGCTGAATGATATACTTTTTGCCGTCAAGCTTTTGTGTTATTGCCGCCTTTTCGTTCTCGTCAAACGCAAAATAGCTCTTGTCTTTATATGAAATCTCATAAAGCGGCGATTCCGCAATATAGACATATCCTTTTTCGATAAGGCTCGGCGTAAGGCGATATATCATCGTCAGGACAAGCGTTCGTATCTGATAGCCATCAACATCGGCATCGGTACATATGATAATCTTGTTCCACCGCAGGTTATTTATATCAAACGAATTCAATTCTTTGTTATGCTTGGTCGAAATCTCAACGCCGCAGCCCAAAACCTTCATCAGGTCAACAATAACGTCGCTTTTGAATATCTTGTCGTATTCGGCTTTAAGACAGTTCAAAATCTTTCCGCGGATAGGCATAATTGCCTGGAACTCGCCGTCACGGCCGAGCTTACACGCGCCCAGCGCCGAATCACCCTCGACAATATATAATTCGCGGCGTTCGGTGTCACGGCTGCGGCAATCAACAAACTTTTTGACGCGGTTTGTTATGTCTATGTTTCCGCCGAGCTTTTTCTTAACGTTTATTCTGGTTCGCTCGGCGCTTTCGCGGCTGCGCTTGTTGACAAGAACCTGACCGCAAAGCTTTTCGGCGTCCATTTTATTCTCGATAAAATATACGCCGAGCTGTTCGCGCAAAAACTCTGTCATTGCGTCTTGGATGAACTTATTGGTAATAGCCTTTTTCGTCTGGTTCTCATAGCTCGTCATCGTTGACAGAGAATTGCTGACGAGCAAAAGGCTGTCGGCGACATCCGCAAACTGTATCTTGCTTTCGTTTTTGGTATACTTTCCGTTTTGCTTTAAATATTGGTCAATCGCATAGACAAAGGCGTTTCTGACCGCCTTGTCGGGTGCACCGCCGTGTTCCAAAAAGCTTGAATTATGATAATATTCAATCTGATGATTTTCGTTATTGAAACAAAACGCAAAGCTCATCTTTACCTTATACTCTTTGAGGTCGGCACGGTCGCGGCCTTTTCTCTCTGCCTCGATATAATGAACCGCCGTCATTTCCTTTCCGTCCGACAGCTCTTTTACATAATCGACTATGCCGTTTTCGTAAAAATATTCCGTTTCTTCGAATTGTCCTTTTGAAACCTCGTTTTTAAAGATAAACTTAACGCCCGAATTTACAACCGCCTGACGCTTTAATACCGAATGATAATTTTCAACGGGTATATCTATGCTTGTAAAAACTTTCAAATCGGGCTTCCAATGAATTTTTGTCCCGGTATGTCTGTGGCGAAACTCGGTTTTTCCCAATCCGCCGACATTTTTCCCGTGTTCGAAATGCAAATTAAACTTAAAGCCGTCACGCAGGATTTCGACATCCATATATTCCGAACTGTACTGTGTCGCACAGGCGCCCAATCCGTTCAGACCGAGCGAATATTCATAATCGCCGCCGTCATTGTTATTATACTTTCCGCCGGCATAAAGCTCACAGAATACGAGTTCCCAATTATAACGTTTTTCCTTTTCGTTATAGTCAACGGGAATACCCCTGCCGAAGTCCTCGACCTCGATTGACATATCGGCATATCTCGTCACGGTTATCGTGCTGCCGAATCCCTCTCTTGCCTCATCTATTGAATTTGACAGTATCTCGAACATCGAATGTTCACAGCCCTCAACGCCGTCAGAGCCGAATATTACCGCCGGGCGCTTGCGCACACGGTCAGCCCCTTTTAATGCCGAAATACTTGAATTATCATATTTTTTCACTTTATATCCCGTACCTCCGATTAATTCGATTTAAGAAATATAGCTAACCTTTTTGCACTTTATGTGCAATTCTTTTATTCGTTCAAAGACGGTGCGCGCGTTGAAGCCGCGCCGCCCGATGTTCCGCCGCCGGACGAGGTTCCCGATGAAGAACCTCCCGATGTTCCGTTTGCACCGTCCGAGCCTGATGTTCCGCCGCCCTGGGTCCTGCTTCCCGACAGCGTGCCGCCGTTCGATCGGCCGGTTGACGCTCCCGAATCTTCATCGGAATCATCGGCCGATGACTGTGACCTCGATGAATTTGATGACGTACCCGATGAGCTTCTCTCCGAGGATGAACCGCTGTCGGACGAATCTCTCTTTTTGTCCGATTCGCCGCTCACCGCCGAACCTGTATGCTTTCCGCTGCAATACCCCGGCAGGTTATCTTTATCACAATAATATGTCAATGACGGACAGCTTGACGTTGCCCTCATACCCGTATACGCACAATATCCTATTCTTGTAACGCTTGACGGCTGTTGCAGATCCTTTGAGCTGCTTACCGTTCTCTGAACCTTATTCATTATACTTGTGAACACGGGTATACACGGATTTGACGAAATATTAATCTCTTTCGGTATATCATATCCGTACCATATCGCCGCAACGTATTCGGGCGTATAGCCTATGAACCATCTGTCCTTATTATCCGATGTTGTACCCGTTTTGCCCGCCGTATACGCCGCGCCCGATATTGACGCTCCGCGTCCCGTGCCGCTTTCGACAACCTCTTTTAACATCTGTGTCATAATGTATGCGGTAGATTCTTTAAGAATCGGATTGCCCGAACGCTCTGATGTCAAAATCACATTTCCGTCCTTGTCCGTTACCTGTGTATAGGTATAGGGTTTATAATAAAAACCTCCGTTGGCAAAAGCCGCATAAGCCGCCGCCATATCGACCGTTGTTGCACCATCGGTCAAACCGCCGAGGGCGAGCTGTGACAGACCGACATCGGTATAAATCTTGCCGTCAACATCACGGCTTTTAACCAAAGTTGTCAGTCCGAATTTTTCGCTCAAAAACTCAAAGCTCTTTTCGGGACCCATCTTATTTATAATCTCGACCGGGGTCGTGTTAAGCGACTTTCTGAGCGCGGTTCGCGCATCGACCATTCCGCGATAGCTGTAATCATAGTTTCTCGGAACCCAGCCGTTATACGAGGTCGCCTTATCGTTAAACACCGACCCCGGGTATATTGTCTTTGTTTCTATTCCGGGGGCATACGCCGCAATAGGCTTTATTGTCGAGCCCGGCTGTCTCGGGCTTTGCGAAGCGCGGTTGAGCGTAAGGCTCGCCGTCTTTTCGCCGATTCCGCCCGCGATACCGACTATCTGACCTGTTTTTACATCAATTACGGTGATTGCCGACTGCATACCCTTACCCGTGAAATTCTTTTCGGATTTATAAAAATCCTCTACTATTTTTTGAATCTCGGGATTATACGCCGCCTCGATTTTAACGCCGCCCGAATATACTATTTTATTGGCAAGCGTTTTTGAATATCCTGCCGCCTGAAGGTCGCGCGTAACATCGCTTATTACCTCGTCAACAAAATACGAATTGGTTTTTGCCGTTTTTTCGTTTTCGGACGAATGATCCGAAACAGCAAGCTTTTCAACCGATGCCGTGCTGTATTCTTCCTCGCTTATATAGCCGAGTTCAAGCATCTTGCCGAGGACAAGCATCTGTCTTTCTTTGTTCTTTTCGGGGTTCTCTATCGGGTCAAAAGCCGCAGGGTTTTGTGTAATCCCGGCAATAGACGCACATTCCGCAAGGTCGAGTTGCGACACGTCCTTTCCGAAATAAGTCTTTGCGGCGGTACTTACGCCGTTACAGCCGTGCGACAGATATATACAATTTAAGTACAACTCTAAAATCTGTGTTTTGTCAAGCTTTTTTTCAAGGGCGACCGCTCTTGAAATTTCGCGCACCTTTCTTGTCGGGGTCTGGTCATCCTCTCCCGTCACGTTTTTGATGAGCTGTTGAGTTATGGTACTTCCGCCCAGAGATATGCCGCTCTTGCCCGTAATCTTATTCTTTATCCAGGTAAGAGTTGCCTTTGCCGTTCTCGGAAGGTCATAGCCCTTGTGTTCCATAAACCTCTCGTCCTCGATTGAAATAACCGCTTTTTGAAGGTTCTCGGGAATATTTTGTATACTCACCCACTCGCGGTTTTCCGCCGAGTTTATTTTCTGAAGCTCAACCTCTTGGTTGGTTTTCGAATCCTTATATACGATTGTTGAATTTTGATTAAGCGTAAGGCTGTCAACATCGATTTCATCGACATTGCCCCAATAGCCGAAAATTGCTCCGCCGACCGCAACCCCAACCGCAATCGCAAACAAGCATAATGTAATCAAAAAAATTTTAATAAACTTTCCTATATAATGTTTCATAGATACACCTCTTCGGTAATTTATTACGGATACATAACCGCCTTTTATATGCATTTATACTCTATTATATTATAGACTAAAAATGCGTGTATGAAAAGACCAATATATGTTAATAATACATTAAATTAATGTTACAACGAAAGCATCAACACAATATATTGAGTAAAAATTGGTTAAAAAGCACAAAATATATTAAAAATATAAATGAGAGGGCGAAAATTTATGACAGAAAGAGTTTTAAAGAACATAATGGCGGGCGTATGCGTATTTTTGACGGTTGTTATCGCGGCATATGTTTTATACGGCTATATACGCCAAGGCGGCGAACACGGCACCGCCGAACCGACCGCAGAGACCGCCGCCGATGTCAGAGCCGCAAGCGACTCAAAATCCGATGACAACGCCGCCGTCCCCGACAGCGGCGGATACATCGCGCGGATAAATGACAACGCACTTGCCATTTACGCCGTCAAAGACGGCAGAGAAGAGTTTTTGTACAACCTCAAGGTCAGACTTGAGGATATATCCGATGCCGAAAAGCAAAATCTTACCGCCGGTATACGTCTTTCGAACAAAAAGGCTCTCGCCTCGTTCGAGGAGGATTTTACAAGCTGAGCATATATTCAAAATGAGCATTGCAACGCTGTGCAATGCTCATTTGGGTTTTTACATACCGAATATGTTATAGACCATTTTTACCGCCTCGGCACGAGATACACTTTTGAACGGTTTCAGCGTTCCGTCGGGATAACCGCTCATTATTCCCTGTGCAACGGCTGTTTTCATACTCTCCTCTGCCCAAAACGGAATCTCATCGGCATCAGCCGCCGTAATCGGCTCGGAATACAGTCCCGCCGGCAAAAGTCTGTTGAGCGAAATCGCAAATTCCATTCTGTTTATGTCGGCATTGGGATTGAACGCCGTTCCGAACTGACCGAGCTGTCCTTTCATAAGACCGAGCGAATATACCGCCTTTACGTTATTTTCCGCCCACCACGGAATATCATCATTATCCGTAAACGGCAGATTCACGTCCGCATACTCATCGACATTGATTCCGAGATAGTTTGTCATCATTATTGCAAATTCAACCCTTTTCATACTTCTGTCGGGGTTAAAAAGAATTACATTATCATCTTCAAGACTGCCTTTGACAACTCCGCACTTTGTCAGATAAGATATATAATCACGTGCCCAATGTGTGATTGTGTCCTCAAACGTGTTTCTGACAGACGAAAGCCTTCCGCTGTCGAATATCCTAAACGCGCTGCGCCCGTCCTTTTCAACAGCAACGCATATCCGATGATAGCTTTCATCGGCAAGATTATATGTTACCGTTCCGTCTTTGAATTCAAAATCAACCGCTTTTGCGTCAACGCTGACCTTTACATCATCCTTTTGAACGCCTTCAAACTCAATCCTTGCATTGAGGCTGTTTGAATTTATACCACCGCTGATTTTGGGATATGTATCGTGTGAACCCGAATTGCTGCCGCTGAGGACAACGGGTATTTCAACCGAACATATACCGGCATTAACTGCAAGAGTACCCTTTGCGCCTTCATTGTCCGCCGCAACAAATGTTCCGTTTTGGTCAAGTGTGCCGATTGATGCGCCGTCACTTACCAACGTCCACTTATAACACGAGTTATCCGAAATCAATTCGTGTCCGTCCCACGAACTTTTCGCTGTAAGATTCACTTTTGTTCCCGGCTCAATCGCCAGCTCTTTTATCTCATAGCCATAGTCCGCGTCATAAAGCTTTATATAATCGGGTGTGGTAACGGATGTCACCGCCGCTTCGCCGACCGCGTCACCGCTTTTTGCCGATACATACACATCGCCGTTGCCGTGAACGGTCAAATATCCGTTTTCGTCAACATAGGACGATTTTCCGCTGCCGTCCGGGGTTTGAGCGTCATATTCTATGCTGTATTCAATGTCGCTCGGCACTGCCGTTTGTGCATATGAGCTGTCACGTGCGCCGCTGACCGCAACCGTCACCGAACCTCCCGACAGCATATAACTTCCGCCGTTTAACATTGTCAGCTCAAACGGTATTCCGTTCGGGTACGGCTTGGTTAAAAACAAAAAGTTTGCACAGGCACGCAAAGCGCCGTCAGACGGTGAGTTTACCGTCTTAAAACCGTCACTGTCAGGTTCGGCTATTGCAAAAGACGTTGACCCGCCGCCATCAAGGCTTATCGCCTCGACACAGCCGAGTTCCAAAAGCCGCCGCGCAACCGTTGACTTTCTTGCGCCATAGCTATACCCTCTTTGACGGCCGTCAAGAGTATAATATATTATACTTCCGTCAGCCTTGATTCCCACCGCCGAACGCGGCGCGGCGCTCTCGTCCTCATAGTCGAGCTGTCCGTTTGTAATCAGCTTGCCGCCGAGCGCGCCTATTGCATTTGCCGCGCTCTCCCACAGTTCTTCATTCTCTGATGCCACTGTTGATATGGTGATTGTCTGACCTGTTTCAAGCCCCGAAAGCCTGCCTTTGAGTTCATCGGACGCATCCGCCGATACGCTCAATATCATCTTGCCCTCGGGGATTCCGTATGAACCGTCTGTTGCGTCTATGCTCTCAACGGTTGCGGTAATTTCGCCGCCAATCTTTAAATCACCCGAAACATTCGCCAAGACAACGTCCGTTCCCTTGCCGGGTGAATGTGTTTCCGAACCGAAATCACGGTTAAAGAGATAGAGCGCATACGGCTGGCGATATTTGTTTATACACTCAACGTCAAAACCGCTGCCGTTCGGCAGTGTAATTGTCGTGTGTATGGGAAAGGTTGCACAAAACGCCGTTCCGTCCGAACGAAATCCTATTCCCGGCATCCATGATGAATCCGCGGTGAAAATCCTGCCGTTTATCACGGTGTTGCTCATCGGGACACCCGTTTGAAACGAAAAGAAATCCGCATTCATACCGACCGCAGGGTTATAGCCCATATTGCGCAGAACGTCCGCCGCCTGCAAAACGGTGCGCTTTCCGTAAGCACTCCAACCGTTCGCAACAATCGGGCGCACCACGCCGTTTGGCTTATACTCTACATAATGCTCGGTCTGATGCCCGACGTCCGAATCGTTAAAAACATTCTTATGATAATCGGTATAAGGTGCAATCCTCTCTTGCTCGGCGGATATATGCGTTCCCAAGACATCGGCGTATGCCGCCGATGTCAACACGCCGACAGCGGCGAATACCGCCGCTGTACGTTTTAATGCAATTTTAAATTCTGTCATAATATACAATCGTTCCTTTCATTGCGTTTGCAAAATACATAAATGCCGTCTTATTCAAGTTCGAACGCACCTGTGTAAAGGCGATAATATGTGCCTTTTTTGGCTATAAGCTCATCGTGGCTGCCCTTTTCGATAATCCGTCCGTGGTCTAAGACCATAATAACGTCCGAGTTCATAACGGTCGAAAGCCTGTGCGCTATTACAAATACCGTTCTGCCCTCCATAAGCTTATCCATACCGCGCTGTACAATTGCCTCGGTTCTGGTATCGATAGACGATGTCGCCTCATCGAGAATCATAACCGGCGGGTCAGCAACGGCGGCTCTTGCTATTGCAATAAGCTGTCTTTGACCCTGTGAAAGGTTAGAACCGTTATTGTTAAGCTCGGTGTCATATCCTTTGGGAAGTCTTGTTATAAAATCATCCGCTCCGGCAAGGATTGCCGCTTGTTTACATTCCTCATCCGTTGCGTCAAGACGCCCATATCTGATATTGTCCATAACCGTTCCCGTGAACAGGTTTGTTTCCTGAAGGACGATTCCGAGAGATTGTCTCAAATCCGATTTCTTTATCTTGTTTATGTTAATATTGTCATAACGAATCTTTCCGTCCGCAATATCATAAAATCTGTTGATAAGATTGGTTATGGTCGTCTTGCCTGCGCCCGTTGCGCCGACAAATGCAACCTTTTGACCCGGCTTTGCATAAACGCTTACGTTATGCAAAACTTCTTTTCCTTCTTCATATCCGAACGTTACATCTGACATCATAACATCGCCATTGAGCTCGGTATAAGTCAGAGTTCCGTCGCCGTGGGGGTGCTTCCACGCCCATTTACCCGTATGCTTTGACGATTCGGTGATGTTTCCGTTCTTATCCGTTTCAACATTAACAAGGGTAACATATCCGTTATCCGCCTCGGGTTCTTCGTCCACAAGCTCAAATATTCTCTCCGCTCCGGCAAGACCCATAACTATCGCGTTAATCTGCTGTGAAAGCTGGTTCACGTTACCCGTGAACTGTTTTGTCATATTGAGAAACGGTACAACGATACTTATATCAAGCGCGGCACGCGAGATGCTTACGTTTGGAATCTTTGTCAAAAGGAATATTCCGCCGGCAACCGCAACGACGACATACAAAACATTTCCTATGTTTCCGATAATCGGGCCGAGAATGTTTGCGTATGCGTTCGCGCGACAGCTGTCATCACAAAGCGCATTGTTTATCTCATCAAATTCATCCTCGCACTCACTCTCGTGAGAAAACACCTTTATAACTTTTTGTCCGTTCATCATCTCTTGCGCAAAGCCCTCAGCACGCCCGAGCGACTGTTGCTGACGCAAAAAGTATTTCGCCGAACCGCCGCCGACCTTTTTGGTCACGAACATCATCGCCGCAACGCCCAAAAGCAAAACCAATGTCATCCAAAGGCTATAATATATCATTACAAAAAATACGCATATTACCACCGACCCTGCACGCAACAGTGACGGCAAAGCCTGTGAAATGAGCTGGCGCAAGGTATCAATATCGTTTGTATAATGGCTCATTATATCGCCGTGCTTATTCGTATCAAAATATTTAATCGGAAGGTTTTGCATTCCGTTAAACATAGATTTGCGCATTTTATTGAGCGACCCCTGTGTTATAAACGCCATAAACTGAGTATAAATCGTTGTTGCCGCAAGCGACAATATATATAACACTATCAGAATAATCATTTTCGGCATAAGCTCTGCGCCTGCCGCCGACCAGTCGCCCGTTGGGCTGTACTTATCGATAACGGCTATTACGTTCTGAATAAACACATCCGGCACCGCCGCCGCAGCAGCCGAAAACAGTATACAAAAAATAGTTACCGGCACAAGCACGGGATAGAATTTGAACAAAAGTTTTAAGACGCGGCCGAATACGCCCTTTGACGCTTTCGGTCTGCCGCCCTTTTTCATCTCTGCGGCGGGTTTTGCCGCTGTTGCTGTTTTACCGCTCATCCGATTCGCCCCCTCTCGTCTGCTGTTCATATACTTCTCTGTAAATCTCGCTGCGCTGCATAAGCTCATCGTTTGTTCCGACATCGGCTATCATACCGTTGTTCATAACGATAATCATATCTGCGTTTTCCACCGAGGCTATTCTCTGCGCAATAATAATCTTTGTCGTTTCGGGTATATACTGTTTGAACGCCGCTCTGATTTTTGCATCGGTTTTTGTATCAACCGCACTCGTCGAATCGTCCAAAATCAATATCTTAGGCTTTTTAAGCAATGCACGTGCAATACAAAGCCTTTGTTTCTGACCGCCCGAAACATTTGTTCCGCCCTGTTCTATCTTTGTCCGATAGCCGTCGGGGAAGGTGTCTATAAACTCATCGGCGCACGCAAGGCGGCACGCCTCTTTGAGTTCATCATCGGTTGCATTCTCATTGCCCCAGCGAAGGTTTTCGGCAATCGTACCCGAGAACAAAAGGTTCTTTTGAAGAACCATCGCAACCTCATGTCTGAGCGAATCCATATGATAGCTCCGCACGTCAATGCCGCCGACTTTTATACAGCCGTCCGTTACGTCATACAATCTCGGAATGAGCTGAACCAGCGATGACTTGCCCGAACCCGTTCCGCCGATGATTCCGACCGTCATTCCAGATTTTATATGCAGGTTAATATCCGACAGAGCATACCGTTTCGCATTGACGTTGTATTTAAAACTAACGTTTTCAAAATCAATCGAGCCGTCCGCAACCGTTGTTATCGGGTCTTTGGGGTCGTCGAGTGCCGGGGTTTCGTCAAGAACCTCGACTATACGCTTTGCCGACTCTGCCGACATGGTAATCATAACATATATCATCGACAACATCATAAGCGACATAAGAATCTGAACGCCATAGGTGAGCATTGCCGAAATCTGCCCTACATCTATGCTTGAACCGCCGCTTTTTATCGCAAGCCACGAACCGAACCAAAGGATAACGACCGTATTAAAATACATACAAAGGTTCATAAGCGGCATATTAAACGCCACTATGCGCTCGGCGCGCGTGAAATCATTACAGACATCATCCGCCGCAGCCGCAAACTTTTGTTTTTCATAATCCTCGCGCGAAAAGCCTTTTACAACGCGCATACCGCGAACGTTTTCCTCGACCGATTCGTTAAGGCGGTCATATTTTTTAAACACGCTGCGGAACGCCGGCATGGCTTTTTTGCCGATTTGCCAAAGTCCTATTCCGAGGACAGGTACAACCACAACGAATGCCGACGCGAGCCAACCACCCATTATGTACGCCATAACAACCGAGAATATGAGCATAAGCGGACTTCTGACCGCAGTTCTTATAACCATCATAAATGCCATCTGCACATTGCTGACATCCGTTGTCAGACGTGTTACAAGAGATGCCGATGAAAATTTATCTATATTCTCAAAGCTATAGCTTTGAATTCGCCGAAACATATCCGATCTCAGGTTTTTGGCAAAACCCGTTGATGCCTTTGCACAGGTAAACCCGGCAAGACCTCCGCACGCAAGCGATAGACACGCCATAATAACCAAGACCAATCCCGTTTTGAGTATAACCGACATATCCGTACCCATTCTGATTTTATTTACCAAATCGGCGGTAATAAACGGAATTATTGTTTCCATTATTGCTTCGCCCACGATAAGCACAAGCGTGTATATAGTCGGTTTTTTATATTCCCTTATACAATTCACCAAATGCTTTATCATATATCATCTTCCTTTCTCGGTTCCCCTCCGCCTTTTCTCAGGTGTCCGTGATGACACTTGCCGCATTTTGCTTCGGTAATGCGCCCTGCGATGTCATTGTGCGGAAGACTTTTAAATATCCTCAGCAATGTCGCAAGAGCCTGTGCAAGCTCGTCCCTGTCACTCGGCGCAAGCTCATCAAAAAATTCTTTGAAATACGCCGCATCTCTGTCGAGAAAACGGTTGATATAACTCTCCGCTTTATCCTTAATTTTAAGGCGTATTATACGCCTGTCATCAGGGTCCGAGACCCTCTCGACAAAGTTATGTTCTATGAGCCTGTTGACGATTTTGGTCATCTGTTGTTTCGTCATACCCGTTGTCGCCGCAAGCTCAGACATCGTCATTGTTTCGCCATTCAACCTCAAAAACTGTATGCAATAATACATTTCAAGGCTTACGCCGTCATCCAAAAGCCGCTTAAACGGCTTTGCGAACCAATAGTGCCACTGTGGCATAATCGCAAGCAGCATCTCTTGTATCTGTTCGGTTTTCGTTTAAACCACCCCCAAAAACATATGTATTCGTATTTGTGTTAAATTGTAGCATTTTGTTTACTGTACTCAAAATGCAACTAATATTATACACCGCATATTTTTAATTGTCAATGTTTATTTTATTGATAATTTGTGAACTTTTTGTGATTTTTTTACCGGAAATTGTTCTCCCGGGAATTGTTCAAACATCCAAAAACCGTGCCGATTTATAACCGACACGGTTTTCTGTTTGCGGATACAACACTTTTATCCGCAAATTACAAAAAAGTCAATTTAAGTTATCTGTTAAAGCTCAGACACGAGTAACATTCGTTGCCTGAGGTCCTTTTGCTCCGTCAACAACGTCAAATTCAACCTCTGCGCCCTCTTCGAGGGTTTTGTAACCGTCCATGGCAATCGCAGAATAATGAACAAATACATCCGAACCTTCCTCTGTTTCGATAAAACCAAATCCTTTTTCTGCGTTAAACCATTTTACCTTTCCTTGCATACTGATACCTCCTAAGAATCTAAGGTTAATATTCTATGTTGGATAAATTTTTTTGCTTTTGAAATATTAACCATATGCCAATTATATCACATGAACAAGGGCTTGTCAATACTTTTTTGTACATTCTGCACAAATTAACAAAATAAAGTAAATTTCGAACGTTTTTTACAAAAGCCGACAAAGCCTAAACTCGCTTGTTCCGCATAATATTTTTGGGTTATTGTACGGTCATTTTTTTAATCTTTATTTCTTCAACGGGTGTACCGCCCTCAGGGCCGCGTCTTTCTGTTTTCAAGAAATTATCAACCGTTTCCATTCCGTCAATAACCTTTCCGAAAGCCGCGTACTGACCATCAAGAAACGTACAATCGCCATAGCATATAAAGAACTGGCTGCTTGCCGAATTCGGGTCTGCCGAACGCGCCATGGATACAACCCCTCTTGTATGTGAAAGAGTGTTTTGAGGAAAGCCGTTTTGTAAAAACTCGCCTTTTATCTTCTTGCCGCTTCCGCCCATACCTGTTCCCGTCGGGTCGCCGCCCTGTGCCATAAAATCGTCTATTACGCGATGAAATACAACACCGTCATAAAATCCGTCCTCTGCCAAAGCTTTAAAATTCTCCGCCGTTTCGGGCGCATATTCGGGCATAAGCTCGATTATAAAGCTCTCGCCGTTTTCCATTTCTACATTTACCTTTGTGTTTTCAGCCATTTTAATAATCCTCCGTTTATTTATTTTCAGCCCACCGCATTTGCGCCGTCCGAATTTTTCGTGTTGCTTGCCGCCGCTTTTGCCTTTGCCATTGCCGCGCTTATATCCGTCATAATATCTTTGACGGATACGTCTTTCATAACCTTTTCCTCTGCCTTGCTGTCAAGCTTTGACAACAAATATCCTTCAAGCTCCGCCATTCCGGCTATTCTTTTTATTATGTGATAACCGTACTGTGTCTCAACAATATCGCTGATTTCGTTGTATTTTAAGGCAAACGCCGCATTCTCGAATTCTTTCACCATTTCGCCCTTGCCGAAAGTATATCCGCTTTCCGTTTCGCCCGGATCCTCGTTATATTCTTTCATAAGCGCGTCAAAATCTTCGCCCGCTTTTGCCTTTTTTAAGACTTCCTCAGCGGTTGCTTTCGGGTCGCTGAATTTTGAATCCTTATTCTTTATCAAAACGTGCTTTACACTGGCACGGCTATCGCTTGAATAATCTTCGAGTTTTACCCCATCCTCGATATATTTATCGGGATTCGCCGCATAATCCGTCTTTATCTTTTGGTCCAGCATCATTATTTTATACAGCTCGAGATAATCTTCTTCGGACGACAAACCCATCGCCGCAATATTTGAAAGCAATGCGTCTTTGCCGTTTGACTTTTCAAACTCATCAATGCCGTCTTGACCCTGTTTTATTTCTTCGTCCGTCAAAGTCACACCGTTCTTTTCCGCCACTTCGGTCAACAGCTGTTTTGTTGCCATTTCTTCGAATGCCGCTTTTTTGATTTTGTCGTCAAGTCTTACCCCGTCTGCGTCCTTTTGCTCCCAGTCAAAGCTTGCATAGTCACCCGAAAAGCCACTGCTGTACGCCTCTTTTACGGCGGTCGTATATATATAATAATTTATAAGTCCCGTCTTAATCGATACGCCGCCCAAATCGGTCTCGCCGTTATCGGATTGAACCGTCTTTGAAGTCTCGGTCGTTGCCGTCTTGCCGCAGCCGGTCGGCAAAGCCACCAGCATTGCAGCCGCCGCGGCGATACTTGCCGCTTTAATTAACTTTGTTTTGTTCATTGGATAAATCCTCCCTTATGACTTAATTCTTTATAGTATTCTCTTGATTTTTCTCTGTCTGTTGTCAGCTGTGCTGCAAGCTCGCTGACGCTGTTAAAATTTTTTATTTCTCGTATAAACCGACAAAATTCAACCTCTATTCTCTCGCCGTACAAGTCACCGAACTCACCGTCAATATGCGTTTCTATGCATTTCCTCGGCTCGCCGACCGTGGGTCTTGAACCGACATTCGTTATTGCCGAATACTCTTTGCCGCCGAGTTTTGCAACACTTATATATACGCCCGTTTTCGGCACAATGCCGTTATCGGGAACGGGAATATTTGCCGTTGCAAAGCCAAAACTTTTGCCGATGTGATTACCTTTGACAATCGTTCCGCTTATCGAAAAAAACCTGCCGAGCATCTGCGCCGCACTCTCGACATCACCGTCCGCAACGGCGGCTCTGATTCTCGAACTCGAAACGGTTTTTCCACCGAGTGTAACCTCGCCGACCGTTTCGGTTGTTATGCCGAATTCGCCGCAAAGCTTTGCAAGGATTTCAACATCGCCCTCGCCGCCCTTTCCGAATCGATAATTAAACCCTGCCGCCGCATAACGCGCGCCGAGCAAATCATTCAGATATTTTTGTACGAACTCTCTGCACGAAAGCCGCATAAACTCGCTGTCAAATTTCTTTTCTATAATAATATCCACGCCGAGGTCTTTTAAAATTTCCTCTCGCTTTTCACGGCTTGTCACATTCGGAACGCTGTTGCCGAGGATAACCTCTGTCGGGTCGTTGTCGAACATAAACACCGCCGCCGCAAGGGAGTGTTTCCTTGCATATTCAACCGTCTTTTTGATTATCCGCATATGTCCGATGTGGATTGCGTCAAACCTGCCCAATGCGACCGCCGTATTTTTGACCGCGCCGCAGCCGAGCGAATCATTTGCGCCGCCGTCAAGCCTGTAAATCATCATTTGTCCGCACCGCCGTTTTCTATACTTTGATAAAATGTTTTAAGTATAACGAGAACACCGCCCTCTGCGCGTGAAATCGTCAGGAAGTTTCCTGCCTCATCATACACGCGATATGTTATTCCCTCATCGGTACCCTGGGTTGAAATTCTCGTGCCGTTGCACATTATTTTCGCCTTTCGGTTGGATATGATAAGTTTTGGAAATTCCTCAAACACCTTATCTATCGGGGTCAAAAACGAAAAATCTCCTTTTTCTGCCATTTCGCCTATTTCATCCAACGTATATGCGTCCTCGATGCCGAACCTTCCCGAGCGGGTTCTCTCAAGCGCCGACATATGCGCAAAGCACCCGAGCTTTCTTCCCACATCATCACACAGGGTTCTTATATACGTTCCTTTTGAACAATCGACTTTAATCACAAACTTATTATCGCTTGACATATATTTGATTAATTCAATTTTTTCGATATGCACATCTCTCGGCTCACGTTCGACCTCAACCCCGTCACGGGCAAGGGTATAGAGCCGCTTTCCGTCAATTTTTATTGCCGAATACATCGGCGGTATCTGTTTTATATCCCCGATAAATTCGCTGAGAACTTTTTTTATGTCGGCTTCGGTTACGTTTACATCCGCCGTATCGGTAACCGTTCCCGATGCGTCAAGGGTATCTGTTGCCGTTCCCATTGTCACCTCGGCTATGTATTGTTTGTCGGATGCCGTCAGCATATCCGCCGTCTTGGTTGCCCTGCCGACACACATCGGCAAGACTCCGCTTGCATCGGGGTCGAGTGTACCCGTATGTCCGATTTTTTTAATGTTTAAAATCTTTCTCAGCCTATAAACCACATCGTGCGAAGTGATTCCGAGAGGTTTATTCACATTAACTATTCCGTTCAGGTTTGTTTTTATTGCCGTTTTTTCGTTCATAGTCAATCAAAATTCCCCTCTCAAAGCTGTTCGTTAATTCGTTTTATAAGCGATTTTGTATTCTCGTCAATCTCTGCCGGTGAAACCGAATATCCTGCCGCACAGACGTGTCCGCCGCCGCCGAATTCCGCCGCAATCCGAGCAACATCAACATCACCCGATGAGCGCAGACTCACCTTGCATTCCGAGCCGCGGTCACGAATATAAACACCTGCTTTTACGCCCTCTGTCTTACTCGGCAAAGCCACGATTGCCGATGCCTCGGATTCGCTTGTGCCGAATCTCTCAAAGTCGTTTTCCGACAGCCGCAGAATTGCTATTTTCCCGTCTTTGCTGAATTTAAGTGAGTTTATCGCATATGCATAAAGTGAAAAATATCCCTTTGATTTTGTATCAAAGATGCGCTTTGACAGCCCTGCGAAATCAACACCTATATCTATAAGCTCTGCCGCGGCACGGTGAGTGTTTCCGTCAGCAGACGAATATTTAAAGCTGCCCGTATCGGTCATAATGCCGATATAGAGATACTCTGCCGCTTTAAGCGAAAGCTTTATACCCATTTCTTTATACATCCCGTATATAAGCTCACAGGTCGATGAAATCTCTTGAACAACCGTGTCATCCGCATATTCGATATGGGTTATATGGTGGTCAACCGCCGCCGTATTTGAATGCATATCAAAAATTTCGCTCCACTTGCCCAATCTTTTTAAATCGGCACAGTCAAGCGCAATCAGCATATCGCTTTCTTTAAAAATCTTTGGGTCTTGAACATAGTCCTCATCTATTCCGAAAATTTCTTTAAGACAGGATTCCACCCCGCCGCAAAAATATACATTCGCCGTTTTATTCATTGATTCAAGAACGTTTTTTAAAGAAAACGCGCTGCCGAGCGCGTCGCCGTCGGGGTTAATGTGAACCGCTATTCCGACGCTCTCGGCTTTATTTAACTTTTCAATTATTTTTTCAAACATAAAATCACCCGATTTATCTCAGCTGTACAATACCGTCATTAAAGCTTTTTTAGTATTTCGTTTATATGCGCACCGTATTCAATCGAATCATCCTCAACAAACGTAAATTCGGGCGTGTTTCTCAAATTGAGCCTGCTTCCTATTTCACGTCTGATGAATCCGCTTGCGCTGTGCAGCGCCGCCATCGCGTCCTTATGCGCTTTTTCATCGCCGAAAACGCTTATATACGCTTTTGCAAACTTTAAATCTTTTGTTACTCTGACTTGTACAACCGTTGTCATCATAGGAATTCTCGGGTCTTTAAGCTCGCGGATAACCGCACTCAATTCACGCCGTACTTCCTCTGAAATCCTGTCGGTTCTGTTGCCACCTGCCATAATGCGCTTCCTCCTGTAATATACGTCTTAATAACTAAATTAAGATGTCCCCCCGCCTCTGCAGGCGGCGGATTCCACTTAATTTTTTCAGTGACGGGACTTTTAGTCCCTTATTGAATATATTTTAGTCAACCTCTACCTGTTCCATAACATATGCCTCAACCACATCGCCGTCTTTAATATCGTTAAACTTATCGATGCTGAGACCGCACTCGTATCCCGAATTTACTTCCTTTGCGTCATCCTTGAAACGTTTGAGCGAGCCTAACTCACCCTCATGAATAACGATTCCGTCACGAACAACACGAACCTTGCTGTTACGCTGAATCTTTCCGTCCGTAACATACGCACCGCCGATTGTGCCGACCCCCGAAACACGGAATGTCGTTCTGATTTCGGCGTGACCGATAATTGCCTCTCTGAAAGTGGGTTCGAGCATACCTTTGAGGGCTTTTTCTATATCCTCAATCGCGTCATAAATTACGCGATACAGACGAATGTCAACCTCTGCGTTCTCTGCCGAAGTAACCGCGCCCGGGGTCGGGCGAACGTTAAATCCGACAATAATCGCCCCCGATGCCGATGCAAGCATTACATCGGATTCGGTAACCGCACCGACCGCACCGTGAATTACGTTTACGCGAACCTCATCATTCGAAATTCTCGTCAATGACTGTGTAACAGCCTCAACGCTTCCCTGTACGTCGGCTTTTACGATTATGTTAAGGTCTTTAATCTTGCCTTCTTCTATATGTTCAAAAAGGTTGTCGAGCGAAATTGCCGCCGCTTTTTGCTGTCTGCTTTGTTTCTCTTTAAACTTTCTGTTTTCAACAACTTCACGCGCCTTGCGCTCATCGTCAACCGCATAGAACAAATCGCCGCCCTCGGGGACTTCGGAAAGACCGAGTATTTCGACCGGAATGGACGGCCCGGCTTTTTTGACCGAACGACCCTTATCGTCATTCATCGCACGAACGTGGCCTACCGCCGTACCGGCAACAACTATATCTCCGACCCTGAGCGTTCCGTTCTGAACCAATACGGTTGCAACCGGACCTCTGCCCTTATCAAGCTTTGATTCTATAACCGTACCTCTTGCCGCACGGTCGGGGTTAGCTTTAAGCTCACGCATATCGGCAACCAAAAGCACCATTTCGAGCAACTCGTCAATGTTTGTGCCTTTCTTTGCGGAAACCTCAACACAGATTGTGTCGCCGCCCCATTCCTCGGGAACAAGCCCGTGTTCGGTAAGCTCTTGCTTAACCTTATCGGGGTTTGCACCCTCTTTATCTATCTTGTTTATCGCAACGATAATCGAAACCTCAGCAGCCTTTGCGTGGTTTATTGCCTCTATCGTCTGGGGCATAATACCATCATCCGCCGCAACGACCAGAATCGCTATATCCGTAACCATCGCACCTCTTGCACGCATTGCGGTGAACGCCTCGTGACCCGGTGTATCAAGGAAGGTTATCTTTCTGTCGCCGACTCTGACACGGTGCGCACCTATGTGCTGAGTAATACCGCCGAACTCGCCGTCGGTTACATTGGTATTTCTTATTGTATCCAAAAGCGAAGTCTTACCGTGGTCAACATGACCCATAACAACAACAACCGGCGAACGCGGTTTGAGCTGTTCCTCTGTATCGGGTTCGTCATTAAACAGCACATCTTCGGCGGTGAGAATAACCTCTTTTTCGAATGTTCCGCCCATTTCTTCGACTATCAGCGATGCGGTATCAAAGTCAATTGTTTCATTCACGGATGCCATAATACCGAGAAGCATAAGCTTTTTTATTACCTCGGTTGCAGGGCGTCTCATTCTCTCAGCAAGCTGTCCCACCGTTATCTCATCGGGGATAAGAACGTGTATTTTCTGTTCTTTCTTTTCTTTTTTCTCTTTGCGTTTGAGCATATCCTCTGCGGTCGGTTTTTGCTTTGCTCCGCCCGTTTTTACACCCTGCTGCTTTTGTTTTTTCTTTTGGTTTATCTTTTGTTTCTTTGTTCCCTGTTTAACATTATCGGGGATAAGCTCTTCTATCTTTTCATCGTCTATACGGTCAAGATCAACCGTGTTCACACGGGTATCAACGGTTCTTACCTTTCTCGTTACCTCAACAACCGTATTTTCAACCTCTTCATTTTCGTTCTCGGTTGTTTCGGTTTCTTGTTTCTGCGGATTATTCGCATTATCGTACATAGAAAAATCCGCAACCTGATTCTTTTGTGTATAGTATTCAAAGATTACGTCCAACTCATACTCGCTGAGCGCACTCATATGATTTTTGTCCGACACGTTATAGTCATGAAGAACCTTTACTATTTCCTTACTCGGAATCCCAAAGGCCTTTGACAATTCATATCCTCTGATTTTTTCCATCTGTTATCATCCTTTCCATCAAAACCGTCCGTTTGAAATTTCTCACATATCCTCCGCAAGGCTTTTAAGCCTTTTTGCAAATCCGTCATCGGTCACACAGCACGAAACCGCAAACCGCCGCCCTATACTGTGACCGATTTCATCACGGTCGCCGACAAAGATTATCGGAACAGAGCGGAATTCCGCCATATTTGAAAACTTCTTTTTTGTGTTGTCGGACGCGTCCGCCGATAATATTATCAGCTTTGCGCCGCCCGACCGCACCGTATCCTCGGACTTTGCCTCTCCGACCGCCAAACGGCCGGCTTTCATACAAAGCGAAAGCATTCCGAAAAAAGCTTTGCTTGCGTTATTGTTTTTCAACATTCATCACCGTTCTTAATTTTAAACTAAGCGTTCGGGTCAAATTTCACCAGCTCGGCGTATATCTTTTTTACCTCGTCGCCCGAGGTTTTGAACGACCTCTCGACCGCACGCCGCTTTTCGGCATTTTTGATGCAATCGCCGTCGCGGCAAATATACATTCCCCTGCCCGAACGCCCGACGCCGTTATCCAATTCTATCCTGCCGTCCGCGTTTTTGGCGATACGCAAAAGTTCGCTCTTTTCGCGTTTTTGTCTGCACACCGCGCACATTCTCTCAACAGCCATTATTCAACGATTTCCTCCGCGGATTCATCCTGAACATCGTTATACTTTTCCAAATCCTCCGGAACGGGCAGGGCCTGCTGTTCCGCTTTAACGCCTGTGGAAATATCAATCTTCCACCCGGTGAGTCTTGCGGCAAGACGAACGTTCTGTCCCTCTTTGCCTATTGCCAATGACAGTTGGTCTTCGGGAACGGTAACGCTGCAAATCTTTTTATCGCTGTCAACATCTATCGTGAGAACCTCTGCCGGGCTGAGTGCATTCGAAACGTATTCTGCCGGGTTTTCGCTGTACTTTATAATGTCAATCTTTTCGCCTCTGAGCTCATCTATAACCGCCTGAACACGCATTCCTTTCGGTCCGATACAGGTTCCTACCGGGTCAACGTTTTCAAGGGTTGAGTGTACCGCGATTTTACTGCGCGAGCCTGCCTCACGCGAGAGGGCTTTTACCTCTATGATTCCCTGAGCAATCTCAGGAACTTCAAGTTCAAACAGCCTGCGCACCAACCCGGGATGCGAACGCGACACAACGAGATGTACGCCGCGCACAGAGTTTGCAACCTCTATTACAAAAACCTTATAGCGTTCACCGACCTTATATCTGTCGGCGCGAACCTGTTCGTTCGGCATAAGAACCGACTCTGTACCGTCGATTTCAAGCATTACGTTGCGGCGTTCGATTCTTCTTACAACCGCTGTTGCTATATCGTTTTCGCGATCCGAATATTCGCTTACCATCTTTTCACGTTCAGCCTCATGAATACGCTGAAGGACAACCTGGCGCGCAGTCTGTGCCGCGATTCTTCCGAACGAAGCCGGGGTTACCTCAATTTCGACCGTATCGCCAATGTCATACTTACCCGATACCTTTCTCGCATCCTCCAAAGAAATCTCGGTTTCTCTGTCGAACACTTCTTCAACTACCTTTTTGTGTGCGATAATTCTGATTGCGCCCGATTCTTCATCAAACACAACGCTTATGTCATGCACCGCACCAAAGTGCTTTTTGTACGCCGATATTAATGCACTCTCCAGCGCATCGAGTACAACGTCACGGCTTATACCTTTTTCCGCCTCTATCATTTCAAGTGAATCAAAAAATTCCGAACTCATTTTTTCTATCTGTCCTTTCATTAATATATGCATTGCGCACCTTAATTACTTAAATTCATTAAAACTTTTGCGCAAAACAATGTATTTATATATGAATTATTGTTTTTAAATATTTTTCTCGGTTAAAAGTCAAAGTGCAGTCTAACCTGTGTTGTCTGTTTTTGAGGAATCACAAGCTCCTCTCCGTTTGCCGAAACAATTATATTTTCGCCGTCATATCCGTTCAGTACCGCACATAGAGATTTGCTGCCGTTTATTGCCTTATACAGACCTATATCGATTTTTTCACCGATATAACGGTTGAAATGCTCCGCCGTTTTAAGCTTGCGCTCAACCCCGGGCGATGATACCTCAAGATAATAATTTTGCGAAATAGGATTTTCCTCATCCAGTTTTTCACTTACGGCTCGGCTTATAACCTCGCAAGCATCAAGATCAATGCCGCCGTCTCGGTCGGCATATATCCTGAGAAAGTAAAGACCTCCTTCTTTGACAAACTCAACATCATAGATAAAGCATCCGTTTTCTTTCGCAATCGGTTCAGCAATATCATATGCAATTTTTTCGGTTTTAGAAAAAGCCATATATTTTCCTCCGTTCCGATTTATGCGGAATCAAATATATTCGCATAAATCCCGTACACAAAATCAAAAGAGTGAGGTTTTCCTCACTCTCGGTCGATATTCTTTTATGTTACATACACATTATAACACTTAAACATTAATATGTCAAGGGTTTTTCCGCAATATTCCGAAAAATATCACAATTGGGTATATTTTTCAATATCCGCAAGTCCGTTTGCATTTTTAATTAAAATCCGCATTCCAAAACCGCCCGACCCTACAATTCTTAAAAAGGTTATAATATTACAACGCAAAATCAATAATTTCATATTGACGAATCGAAGGAATGTGGTAAACTTAAAGTATATAATAAAATATGAGCGGTATGCGCTTTTGCCCGGACAAAAGAGTCATACCGATTAACACAGAGTTTAAGAAAGGTATTGATTTTAAATGGCTGAATTACGTTTTAACCCTCTGACCCAAGATTGGGTTATGATAGCATCACACAGACAGAACAGACCGCAGATGCCGAAAGGCTGGTGCCCGTTCTGTCCCGGTTCGGGTAAAGTTCCCGACCATTTTAGCGTCTATAAGTATGACAACGACTTCCCGGCACTTTCACAGAATCCGCCGATGCCCGATGACGTTGCAACAAATCTTTTTAAAACGCGCGAGTCTTACGGAAAATGCGAAGTCATTCTTTATTCGCCCGAGCACACTGTGACCCTGCCGGAGCTTCCCGTTCCGCACATCCGCGAATTGGTTGATTTATGGACAGAGCGTTATGCCGAGCTTTCAAAAGATGAAAAAATAAAATACATATTTATATTCGAAAACCGCGGTGATGTTGTCGGCGTAACAATGCCGCATCCGCACGGACAGATTTACGGATACAGCTATGTTCCCAAAAAACCCGAGGTTGAGCTTGCGTCATCAAAACAGCATTTTCACGATACGGGCAACTGTCTTTACTGTGATATTATTAAGGAAGAAAGAAATTTTGAACAGCGCGTTATTTTTGAAAACGAAGATTTCGTTACCATATTGCCGTTTTTTACCGACTATCCTTACGGCGTGTATATTTACGCAAAAGAACATATCGGCAACTTAACGCAATTCAACGAAAGACAAAAAGACAATCTCGCAAAGATTCTCAAAGAAACTGCCGGAATGCTTGATTGCCTGTTTGACTATCCATTCCCGTATATGATGTGTATGCATCAAGACCCGGTCAACGGCGAAGATTGCAGCGATTATTCGCATTTTCACATTGAATTCTTCCCGCCGATGCGTGCGGCAGACAAACAAAAATTCAATGCATCGAGCGAAACGGGCGCATGGGCGGCGTGCAACCCAACCGCACCCGAGGAAAAAGCCGAGGAATTAAGAGCGGCGCACAAGAAATTTCTTGAAAAAATGAACGAGAACAAATAAAATTTTACAAGATTTAAAAGGAGGCAAACAAATGCTAAACGAACTTAAAAAACAATTTTTAGAGGTTTTCGGCGGCAGTGATGAGGGAATCCGTGTATTTTCATCACCCGGCAGAGTAAACCTCATCGGTGAACACACCGACTATAACGGCGGATATGTTTTTCCTGCCGCACTCACTATGGCAACAACAATAATTGCGCGCCCGAGAACCGACAGCATCGTGCGTATGAAGGCAACCGACCTTGACGGAGTCGTTGAGGGTGACCTCAACACGATTGACAAATACAAGGACTTAAAGTGGGGAAATTATCAGTTCGGTATCTTTGATGAGCTGCGCAAGGCAGGATATAACATCTGCGGCGCGGATATGCTCTTTCACGATACAACACCTCACGGCGGCGGTCTTTCGTCATCGGCAGCGATAGAGGTATCGGCGGCAATCGCAATGGCATCGCTCGGCGGTGCGGAAAACATCGACAATATCGAAATGGCAAAGATAAGCCAGACCGCAGAGCATAATTACATCGGCGTGAATTGCGGCATAATGGATCAGTTCGCATCGGCAATGGGCAAAGCGAACCATGTAATTTTCTTAAATTGCAAAAACCTTGAATACAGCCTTGTACCGATGAAGCTCGACGGATATAAGCTTGTTATTTCGAACACAAATAAAAAGCGTTCTCTTGCCGACAGCAAGTATAACGAAAGACGTTCGGAATGCGAAGCGGGTCTTGAAATATTAAAGACGGCGATGCCCGACAAGACGTGTCTCGGTGACATTTCAATCGAAGAATATGAGGCAAACAAACATCTTATCAAAGACGAAATCATAAACAACAGAGTTTGCCACGTTATCTCGGAGGATGACAGAGTGTTAAAATCCGTTGACGTTTTGGAAAAAGGCGATTTGAAAGCTTTCGGAAAGCTGATGATTGCATCACACGAATCTTTACGTGACTTATACGAAGTATCTTGTGACGAACTTGACACTTTGGTTGACAGCGCGTTAAAACTCGATTGCGTATTGGGTTCGAGAATGACAGGCGCAGGATTCGGCGGCTGTACGGTAAGTCTTGTTAAAGAGGACGGCGTTGACGAATTTATAGAAAAAGTCGGCGCGGAATATCTCGAAAAGGTAGGATATGCCGCATCGTTCTATATCACCGAAATCGGTGACGGCGGCAGAGAAATTAAAAATCCGTTTTAAGTTTAAAAAATATTTATCAAGGGGGTGTGCTATGCGGCATACCCTTTTATTCGTCACGTTCGGTAAATCGACTATATTATGCAAAACCCCTTCCGGCGTTTTATCCGCCGAAAGGGGTTTTTGTTATTATTGGCTTGGATGTACTTTACTTTCCGAGATAGGTAAAGTGCATATAATCAACCGTACCGTTTATCCATGCGTTTGCGCCCCAAAGCCAACCGTATTTGGCAAAGGTTTGTACCACTGTTCCGTCAGGCGGGAACGAATAAACCGATGTGTTCGGGTCATAGAACGTTCCGATTGTTGTTCCGTTTGCGTATACGGTATAATTTTCGTTATAGTTAAGGTCGATAACCGTACCATAGTTATGGTCGGAATAAAGTCCGCTCGCCATTGAATTACGCCATGCATACGCGGTTGCGTCCTTTATGGGCGGCTTATCATCCGAATTGAATATTTCATCAAAGATTGCCACAACGTCATCTTTTAATACCGAATTGATTCTGAATGTCAATGTTGCCGCATACTTTTCGTTCGCTTCGTTAAGCTTCCATACATTTACCGTAACCTCTGACATATGTGCATCTGCCTCTTCTTTGGATGTATACTTCGCACCGTCAGGGAAGATACGCGCCTCTTTTTCCGCGGCTTCGCCCGAGGCGAGGGTTTCGGTATATGTTTTAAGCTTATAATGTCCGCTGCTGTCCGGAATCTGTAACGGTGTTCCGCTCGGTGCGGTTACCGTGCTGCCTACCCACGGAGTATCATCGGTTGCCGCATCGGGATTTGACGCATAGCGCAGTGCCACCGTTGCTCCGTTCGGCAAAACAATTGTTTTTATAAGTGTTTGAATCTGTTTTCCGTTTGCATCGCTTGTGCTGCGCAATGTAGTCTTGATTTGGCCCTCATAATTCTTTCCGTATAATATATAGCAGCGATATGCGATAATCGCCGCCTCTTCACGGGTTACGGGGTCTTTGGGTCTGAACATACCCGTATCGCCATCGCCTGCCATAAGATGATTGTCAAGCATAAACGCAACGTGATTCTTTGCCCAATAGTCAATATCGTCCGCATCCTTTACATCCGTGAACACATTCTCCGACGGAAAATACGGGCTGAGTACCCCTGCCGAATCCAACAGACTTGTCATTATCTTACACATTTCCTGACGCGTCAAGGTTCCCTGCGGAAAGAAATGACCCTCTCCGTCACCGCTTACCAATCCTGTATAATACGCCATATTCGCGAAAGCATTATCCGTATCGTTAAACGGATTTTTTGAATTTGTCGAAACGTTTTCCGCCGTCAATGTCGCATACAAATTTATTGCCACATTTACAAAATCAGACCGCGAAATGGGCAGGCTGAAAGATTTTGTCGAATATTCTTCAGATATGATACTGAGATTGGTTGCGCTCCGTACCGCGTCCGCCGCCCACGAATTCGGTTCGAAAGCAAAAACGCCGCTCTGCGAAAGCAAAGCCGATACCGCCGCAAGGCTTACAAGCCGTTTTGCAAATTTTCTCATTTTGATTTCACCTCATATTTTTGTTTTAAAATTGTGTTTGCTCCGCTCGAAAATATGTCGGAATTTTGCAAATACATAATTATTATATCACAAATTCAATGAAATTTCAACTAATTTTTCTTCACAGGAATATTACAGACCGATTTCCCCGTAATATTTTCATTAAAATATGCAATTATCCGTATAAATTTATAACATTTGTTCTCATTCACGAACGCCCTGCGGTTTTAACGGAATTCACAAATTCTTAACTCGTTCAAAACCCTGAAAATCCGCGCAAACTGTTGACTTAATGCAAAAAAAGTGCTATAATACAGATTAAACCGATAGGTCTTGTAAATCGGTTTAGTCCAAATATGGGAGGTACGGTCTTATGCCGCATCAATTAACACGCGATGAAGCTTGGAAGCTTTTGAATGAATACAATACAGAAAAATTTCATATCAGACACGCCGTAACCGTTGAGGGTGTAATGAAATGGTTCGCAAACGAACTCGGTTATGGCGACGAATCCGATTTTTGGGGAATCGTTGGTCTTTTGCATGACCTCGATTTCGAAAAATATCCGGACGAACACTGTATAAAAGAACAGGAAATCCTAAATGATAATGATGCAGACGAACGCCTTATTCACGCCGTGGCAAGTCACGGATACAAACTCACCGTTGATATTGAACCGAAACACGAAATGGAAAAAGTTTTATACGCGGTTGATGAACTCACCGGGCTTATCGGCGCGGTTGCGATTATGCGTCCGTCAAAAAGTGTATCGGACTTAGAGCTTAAATCCGTAAAAAAGAAATACAAAAACGCCAAATTCGCAGCCGGATGTTCCAGAGAAGTAATAGAACGCGGCACAGAAATGCTCGGTTGGGAACTTGACCGCTTAATCGAACAGACAATTCTTGCGATGAGAAGCTGTGAGGAAGAATATGAGAAATTCTGATAAGCCTTTATCCAATTCAATAACGGAAACCAACGTCAGTGAACCGCCACCGAAAAAAAACGATGCTTTTATCAAAAAATTTGAGCCGTCGGATACAGAATTAAAAGATATTCTCGAAAGTTCCGATTCGGACACGGAATTAAAGGCAAAAGCCGATGCCGTGCGCCGCAGGATTTTCGGCGACAAAGTATATATTCGCGGACTTATTGAGTTCACAAACTATTGTAAAAACGATTGTTTTTATTGCGGAATACGTCACGGAAACAACAAATCACACAGGTATCGTCTCAGCAAAGAACAGATTCTCGATTGCTGTCGCGATGGATACGGTCTCGGATTCAGAACCTTTGTTTTACAGGGCGGCGAGGACGAATACTATAACGATGAAATTATGTGCGACATAATTTCATCGATTCGCTCGGAATACCCCGATTGTGCGATAACATTATCAATAGGCGAAAAAGGCCGCGAGACATATAAGGCCTTTTTTGATGCCGGTGCAAACAGGTATTTGCTGAGGCATGAAACCGCCGACTATGACCATTATTCAAAGCTGCATCCGCGCAATATGAGTCTTGAAAACCGCAAGCGCTGTCTTTTTGATATAAAAGAAATTGGTTATCAGGTTGGTTCGGGATTTATGGTCGGAAGCCCTTTCCAAACAACAGAATGTCTTATTGAGGATTTAAGATTCCTGCAGCAGCTCGACCCCGATATGATTGGAATAGGGCCTTATCTTACGCATCGTGATACTCCGTTCAAAAATCAGAAGAACGGTTCTCTCGACCTGACGTTAAAACTTGTGGCACTGTTGAGACTGATGTTTCCTTATGCGCTCATTCCGTCCACAACCGCGCTCGGCACCATTGCTCCGAACGGAAGGGAACTCGGGCTAAAAGCCGGCGCAAACGTTGTTATGCCGAACCTGTCTCCGACAGATGTGCGCAAGGATTATGAGCTTTATGAAAACAAAATTTGTACCGGTGAAGAAGCGGCACAATGCCGCGGCTGTCTCGAACAGCGTGTAAAATCCGCAGGGTACAGGATTGTAACGGACATCGGCGACAGTCCGAATTTCAAAAACCGCCGAATTTGATTTATAGGAGAGCTTAAACCATGCTTAATCAATTTTCACGAACAGAGTTGCTTTTGGGGCACAACGCCATGGAACGCCTTTCAAAGTGTCGCGTTGCGGTTTTCGGAATCGGCGGCGTCGGAGGATACACTGTTGAGGCGTTGGTGCGCAGCGGAATCGGGGCAATCGATTTGATTGACGATGACAAGGTATGTCTTACGAATATAAACCGACAGATTTACGCAACGCGAAAGACGGTCGGCAAGCACAAGGTCGATGTTGCAAAAGAGCGGATTCTCGATATAAATCCAGATGTAAAGGTGTACACTCACAAGACATTTTATATGCCCGACACCGCCGCGGAATTTGATTTTTCTCAATATGACTATGTGGTTGACGCGATTGACACCGTCACGGGCAAGATTGAGCTTGCCGTAAACGCGGACAAAGCCAATGTTCCAATCATCAGTTCAATGGGTGCCGGTAATAAACTTGACCCGGCCGCATTTGAGGTCGCGGATATATATAAAACCTCTGTATGCCCTCTGGCAAGGGTAATGCGCTATGAGTTAAAACGGCGCGGAATCTCACATTTAAAGGTTGTTTATTCAAAAGAAAAACCCATAACGCCGATTGACAATTCAGCGATAAGCTGTAAGCAAAACTGTATATGTCCGCCCGGCACGGCTCGAAAATGCACCCAACGCCGACAAGTCCCGGGGAGTGTTGCGTTTGTTCCGTCGGTTGTCGGGCTTATTATCGCAGGCGAAATCATTAAAGACTTGACCGATTTGAATTAATAAATTCAAATCGCGGCATTACACGTGATATTTTATATCGGACAACGAACACTTTGTAAATAAATGTAAAATTTTAAAAACTTTGAAAAATTGCTTGACAAATTTATCAACCTGTGATATACTATATAGGTCGCATTAAAGCGAGCATTTTAATACATAAACGGAGAGGTGTCCGAGTGGTTTAAGGAGCTAGTCTTGAAAACTAGTGATGCGAAAGCACCCAGAGTTCGAATCTCTGCCTCTCCGCCATTTAACCCCATATCGTAAATATTCGGAGAAGTACTCAAGTTGGCCGAAGAGGCGCCCCTGCTAAGGGTGTAGGTCGTGAAAGCGGCGCGAGGGTTCAAATCCCTCCTTCTCCGCCAAGAAAAAAGGCTTAAAACCATTGGTTCTAAGTCTTTTTTATATGTATTCTAACATTTTGTCTAACACTTTCCATATAAACAATTTATAATTTGATAAGAAGTTTTTCTATAAGTAATTTTACATACCAAGTGCATTAGACAATGTTTTTGCATTTTCAATATTTGCAGCCCCAGAACGATGAATATATATCCGCTCCGTTGTGCTTGTTTGTCCGTGACCTAGTTGCATAGTGACATCAGAAAGAGTAGTCCCTTTTTCGAATAATATGCTTGCAACAGCATGTCGATAGTCATGTATCCTGCAATGGGGCAATCCAAGTTGCTCCGTCAGGCGTTTTATTATTCGGTTTATACTATTGGGATTATATACACTACCATCCGCTTTTCGTATTACAAAATCATGGTCGTAAGTTTTATAACCAGATTTTAATAGCTCTTTATTTTGCCGTTGCTGTTGTTTTTCCGCTTTTAACATGTCCATGACTTTGTGCGGCAACGCAAGCGTTCTTATTCCATTTTTTGTCTTAGGTGTAGTAAGTACACTAAGAACCTCTTTTTTGCTTCCTGTGCGGTTCTGAACTATACGGATAGTGTTATTATCAAAATCTACATTATCCCATGTCAGTCCCAATAATTCACCTTTTCTTGCACCGGTAAACATTTCCAAGAATAAAAATAGACAAACGTCACTATTAGTGCTTTCTGCATACTCTAAAAGAATTTTTATCTGTTCAGGTGTATATATAGTAGGTTCAAATTTCTTTTCTTCAAATAATGGAATTCTGCTATGTTCAATAACATTATCGGAAATTAAATTATTTTCCATTGCATAAACAATTGCTGACGAAAGTACACCGCGTATATTCAAAATTGTCTTTTTGCCTAATCCACCTCTGCCATTCGATCTACCGTGTTCTTTTAAATATATAAAAAATTCAGTAAAATGCATACCGCGTAGCTCTCTCAATTTATACCGTTTATCCGCAAAATATGGTTTAACTTTTCCGTTAACAACTTTAACATAGCCTTCATATGTCGATGGCTTAATAAGGGGTTTAATCTGTTTCAGCCACATTTCAAGGTAATCTATTAAAAACATATCATTTATGTTTTCTGCATTGTCTGTATATTCATTTAATATTTTTTTGAGAGCATCATTAGCTCTTCTCTTATTTCCCTTTGTTGCCGGTATTTTAAGGCTGATCCATTTTTGCTTATGGTTAACTCTAAATACCGCATAATATTTATTATTTTTTATCTGCAAGCTTCCATTCATACCCCAGAAGTTCTCCTTTTTTATGTTTTTATTTACTTTTATTGCTATCATGCAATATCCAAGAATTCAATTACGCTCTTCTTAGGTATAATATATTTTTTACCTACGCGTAAATTTTTAATTTTTCCTTTTTTGAGCAAGTCATAAACCGAATTTTTACCAAGCCGTAAAATTCTACAAAGTTCTTCCACACTCACTACATCTGCAGAATAATTATCTAACATAAACATTCACCTCTTTTCGCTTTCGATTACTTTAAAATACGTATTTCTCCGTGCTACATTTACACTATACCATGCAAAACAGATTTTGTCAATAGAATAAACGCTATAATTTAATATGTTAATTAATAATACATTTTTAATTTTTTATATCCACTTTTGTCCAATATTCCGAACATTATTAAATTTGTGTTGAAATTTATTATTTTGTATGATATATTATTGTTATACTATTTTATATAATGTGAAAGGTTGAATTTAAATGTCACAAAATACACAAGATATTTTTTCTGTCAGACTTGTAAATATTCGAAAAAAGAAAAATGAAACTCAGCAACAGTTAGCCGACAGCATTGGAGTGTCCAGATCAACAATCGCATCATACGAAAATGGGCTATCTATTCCTGATATAGAAGTTCTTGCGATGATTGCAAATCATTTTAACGTAAGTACAGACTATCTCCTTGGATTGCAGGATAATACTACTCACGATTTAGACTTTATTTGCAAGGAAATTGGATTATCGGAATTATCTATTAAAATATTACAAGAATACGCAACCGACAATAATTATACTGATGACTTGCTCGGATTAAATCATCTTATTGCAGTTAATAAATTTTCCAGACCTCTAAGAGGACTGGGCAGATGCGTTACCACTCCTGTTATTGAAATGGAAGATTTTGGCGGAATAGAGAACTGGGATATACGCAGTAAATATTGTAATGATCCGAATTATGTTTTCGGACAAGCAGATAGTCTTGTTTCTCCCCCTGAAGCAACTAATCTTATACAATTGGGTGAACTTTTTCAATTTCAATGCAAAACCGCTTTTGACCAAGCCTTATCTAAAATTTTTGAAAATGAAGATTTAAAGAAGATTGCTGTAGAAAAATTAAAAGAAAAGTACAAAAAAAATGACTAATTTTGTAATCTTTTTTAATATAATTAATACAGGTTGTATTAAAATTTAAATCGTAACTAAAAATTGACCTAACTTATATATACAATCTTTAGTTACGATTTAATACTGTGCAGTCCAAAATAGGCAATGCTCTCAACAAGCCCAAAATCGCCGTTTAAATCAGAATTGATTTTTGGGTATGTTGGTATATTGCCAATGTTACAATATGCGTTTAAAGGCGGTTTTTGAGCTTAATATGCATAATTTAATTTTACTCACACCTCTAATCTATGGAAATATTGTTCTTCTGCGATTTTCCATAAGTTAGGAAGCGAATCTTTTTTATATGTACTCGGTATAGTAATAACATTTACACCGATTTCGTCAAATAATTTTAAATCTTTGTTCATCTTTTTGCTTTTATCTTCGCTTAATTTTTTTCTATAACTCCATAGACCTTTACAATTTGGTTTGCTCACTTCTTTAAATAAGTTCATCATTTTTTGGTATCTGCATATCGTCTTGCGTTTAGATGGATTAAAGTTATTGGGTCGTTGTACTTCTATTTTTCCGTATACTTTACTATACTTGTAATAGTCACCGTTTTGAGAAACTTCAACTAAATATTTGTATATTATATCTCTTGCAATTATACTTGAAAAATATTGTGTTCTGTCGTTTCCGTAACGTTTCTTAAATGATTGCGAGCCGAACATTTTAGACTTACATTGCACTTCTAATCTTAGGATTTTTTTAGCTGAATCAAGTTCAGCTTGACTGTACTTTTTTTCTTCTGTTTTTGTCTGTTTATTATGTGTAAGCATTTGAATAAATTTATTATAAAAATTAATGTTTACACGTTCATTTACATAGTAACAACCACATCGATTACGCGTAAACTTTGCTCCATACTTATGTGGTATATCCCCCTTTGAAAGAAGCTTTAAATATTGGTTAACCTCCTGTTGGTTACTCAAAAAAAGATTAATACAGTAATCAATTCTTGTTATACTATAGTTATGTATATCAGCCAAACAATATACTATATTCATAGCATCACTATTTTGGAGTTTATTTTTAAACGCTTCTTCCATGGTTAAAGAGAAATATTGCTCCAACTTGCCATAATCAAAGTCAGTCATATTTAAAATTGATACCGCATTCGCATTTTTATCAAACATTTTTGATGGGTTTATAACTATGCGAATAAAATATCCATTATCATTATTGTTTTTTAAAGAGTAGCTTTTAAGAAAAATCTTGTTTATTCCTTTTTCTTTAAGCTTTTCAAAATCGGCATAGTAAAATCCTCTATTATTTGAGTTGTAGCTGAACAATCCTGAATTTATTAAATTTTGATAAGCATATTTTGGTATTGTTTTATAAATCTCAAAAGTATGTACCATAGCATCATCCTCCGTTTTTGTCTACTATTTTTAGAACTATTTTGAATATACAAAAAGTACCCTTCTCAACGTATATTTTTATTCAAAAAGATATATTCTGTAAGACTATTTATGATATTATTATAATGATAATTTGTGTGTTTCTGTCTATATTTATCATATTACCAAATTTAATTTTTGTCAATAGGATAAATAAATTTTTTATTTCATTCCAGACATCCATCAGATAAGATAGAATCCAGAAAAAACTTTTTCTTCAAAAATGTAAATTAGCAAATCAAATATGAAAATCCAAGAGTCGGTTTGTTCTCACGCAAATCGACTCTTTTTATATATAAAACAATATTACGGAAAGCGAGGTGATATATAAAACCACGTAACCTATTACAAAAAAACATTACAAACATTAAACAAATGAAAGGATTTTTAAAATGAAACAACAAAACGAATGCACATACTGCGGGTATGTATATGAAACCGATAGTATGTATTTAGTCGATGGCAAATATTACTGTTCTGATTGTGTGGGAATATGCGACAACTGCGGTTCAGCCGAGCTTTATGATGACCTGACAATCGTAAATTATGACAGAGATGATACAAGATATATTTGTTCGCATTGTTTGAATTCAAGCGCATTTTTCCAATGCAGTGACTGTAACCGATACTATACTAATCACAGGTATTACGGCAGCTATTTAGGCAGGGATATATGCGAAAATTGTTCCGACAATTATGGTGTATGTGATGAATGTGAAAATATTTTTCCCATAGACGAACTGGAATACTATTCACATCGTGATGCAAATCTTTGCGCCGATTGTATTCGTAATATAGAAGAAGATATGTCAGATCTGATAAACGATTATTCCTACAAGCCTTCCCCGATATTTTACGGTGAAAGCAACGACAATTGCTTTCTCGGAATTGAACTTGAAGTAGATAATGAAACAGATTCATTCAAATCAGAAAAGACGTACATTGCGGCGAAATATTTAACCGATACATATGGCGAAAAACTGTATCTAAAGCATGACAGCAGCCTAAGTCACGGTTTTGAAATAGTATCTCACCCTTGTTCCGCCGACTATCATATCAGCCAATTTGGCTGGAATGACATTTTAAACATTTGCAAGTCACACTCGCTTTTATCTCATGACACGACAACCTGTGGTTTGCATATACACATAAGCAGAGAATTTTTCGGAAGCACTCAAAACGAACAGGACTTGCATATCGCAAAACTTATCCTTCTTATAAGCAAGTTTTATTTCAGCCATATTCTCAAATTCAGCCGAAGAAAAGAACATGAGCTTCATTGGTGCAAAAACCCAGAAATCAACTATGAAAGCAATGATAATGAAAAAACAATTATCGACAAGATGAAGTGTTGCAAGTCAAACGGTCGCTATCAAGCCATTAACCTTGAAAACGCAAGCACTGTTGAATTTCGTATATTTAAAGGTACATTGAACCTAAACACATTTCTTGCCGCAATACAATTTGTAATTGTAATAAGCGATTACGCTAAGAAATCAAAACTTTCCGACATTCCTTGCACATCGTGGAAGGATATTTTTATGTCCCCAAACTATAAAGAATTAAATGAATATTTAAAAAGAATGGAGCTGATATAAATGTGTATCATCATCGCAAAAGACAACGGTATTTCTATGCCTGACAGAACGATACTTAAAAATTGTTTTAATAATAATCCGGACGGAGCAGGCATTATGTGGAACGAATCCGAATTTGTTCATATTCAAAAGGGGTTTATGCTTTGGAAAGACTTTGACGAATTTCTAAACTCACTGTCAAAGCGTATTGATTTAAAACTTGCAAGCGTTGTTATGCACTTCAGAATCACTACCCACGGCAGGACAAGTCCTCAAAATTGCCATCCGTTTCCCATAAGCACAAAAGCTCGTTATCTCAAAGCAACATCATTTAAAACCGCTGTTGGCGTGTGCCACAACGGCATAATTCCGATAAAATGCGCTCATGGTTTAAGTGATACACAGACATATATTTTAAAGCGTATGTCAAAGTTAAAAAGCAAATTTTATAATAACCCCCGAATCTTAAAACAAATTGAAAATGAAATTCAATCCAAGATGTGTCTTTTATCAAAAGACGGCAGGATTCATCTTATCGGTAATTTTATAAAAGATAACGGTATTTTTTATTCAAATTATTCGTATAAGTCATACATTGATTCTTACTATGACTATTTTAATTTTGATTACAGCTTTAAACTTTTGTGTCCTGTATGCGGATATATTATTAATAACGATGGTCTGCTCTGCGAAAGCTCTGACTTTGAATATCTTATTGATTCGAGCGGAAATGTGTATAAATACGACCTTTATTTTGACTCGGCAATATCACTCGATAACGCAAAGGCGTATAATCAATACGGAATACCATTTCGCTTTGATGAAAATTCCGCTATGTTTATTGAAGTGATATGATAAATTAATCCGCAGAAAGGAGAAACTTACCATGGACAAGCTTGAATATTTACTCGACTTATATGATATTGAACTACATAAACGCCTTATGTACAAAAAATCAAATCGAGTACAGGAACTGAAATTGACGGAAGAACGCATTTCGGCTCTTGAAGAAATCATCAAAATTATCGAGAAACATAATTAGTTCAAAAAGGTGTACGTTTTCGGACGCACCTAAAATGCAGCAAAAACAGTCCGTAAAGGTCTTATTTTAATTTACGAATATGTCCGTATATTAAACAACCTTTACGGACTGTTATTTTATCAGGAAAGGAATTTTAACATGAACAAAACTTATTATTATGCAAGAGTATCAACAACCGAACAGAACCTTGACAGACAAATAGAATTATTCCGCTCTCTCGGGGCGGAGGACAGAGATATTATCACCGACAAGCAATCGGGCAAAGACTTAGATAGACCGGGCTACACCGCCTTAAAAACAACAATTTTAAGACCCGGAGATACATTGATAATCAAATCACTTGATCGCCTGAGTCGAAGCAAATTGGACATAAAAAACGAGCTTCAGTATTTTAAGGACAACAATATCCGCATCAAGGTTATCGACTTGCCGACAACGATGCCTGATTTACCCGAAGAACAATCGTGGGTTATTGATATGGTAAACAATATTCTGATTGAGGTGTTAAGCTCCATTGCCGAGCAGGAGTACCACACCATCCATAAGCGCCAGAGCGAGGGTATTGCCGCCGCAAAAGCCAAGGGTAAGCATCTCGGCAGACCTAAGCTGATTAAACCGGAAAATTGGGATTTCGTTATATCCGAATACAGGTTGAGCCGCATCACCGCCAAAGAGGCAATGACGCGACTTAATCTGAAACGCTCGTCCTTTTATAAATTACTGAAATCCGAGAATGAAAGGAGCTGATAATTATGCCGTTTCCCAACTCAAAATTTTATGATTCATCATAGAAAACACCTGTCCGCGACCGCTCCGACCTCTAAAATTTTATAAAAGCATCGAAAACGGGGGGAGATTTTTTTCGCCGCCGGCGGCTTTTACAGAGAAATCCTGTAAACATATAGTGGATTTATCAGTCTTTGTTTTCAACAAGGTTCAAGTTGCCGCCGTGATTATTAACCATATAAATCTACATATCCAAACTGTTTTCATTAAGCAAAAAGTCAAATATCCCCATAGTAGTAATGCCGCTGTCATCACGTTTAAGTTTAATATCATCTTTTACAACAATGATTTTTTTGAAGGAATCCTTTGTTTTTAACAATGATTTCTTTTCTTGCTTTTCTTTTACTTCATTCGGCATATCAAAAGCTGATTGGATATAATACTTGTTGTTGCCTTTTGTTGCAATAAAATCTATTTCCAATCCCTTTTGCACCCTTTTCCCTTCATCATTGGTTTCGACTATTTCGACAACACCGACATCCACACGATAGCCCCGTATTTTAAGCTCATTAAATATAATGTTCTCCATAATATGATTTTCTTCTTGCTGTCTGAAATTAAGCTGTGCGTTTCTTATACCGATGTCAGTGAAATAATACTTTGAAGGTGTTTCGATATACTTTTTGCCCTTTACATCATATCTGATTGCCTTATCCATCAAAAATGCATCCGTAAGGTAGCCCAGATACTTTTTTATTGTCTTTTCGGTAATCTTATTGTTTTTAACACTTCTGAAAGTTCTGCTGAGTTTAGCAGGATTGGTAAGTGAGCCAACCGAGGATGCAAGAATATTAACCAACTCTTCAAGCTCGCTTTCGTTACGGACTTTATTTCTGTCTACAATATCGCTGATATAAACCTTTTTCAATAAAGACGAAAGATATTCGGCTTTCATTTCATCATCTTCACGGGTCAAAATGAGCGGAAGTCCGCCATAGGTATAATAATCTTTCCACGCTTGCGATACACTGCCGTCATATACTGAATTATACTCAGCAAAAGAAAGAGGATTAACGCGTATTTCATCCCCTCTGCCTCTGAATTCCGTAAGAATATCACTTGACAGAAATTTAGAGTTACTTCCTGTTATATATACATCCAAATTTCTGATATGAGATAATCCGTTTACCAAATCCGAAAAATCGCCGACATATTGTATTTCATCAAGAAAAAGGTAGTATTGTTCTCTATCCCGAATCTGCTCCTTTACATAATTATATAATACTTTTGGCTCTCTGAGTTCTTCATTCATTATATCATCAAGAGCAATCTCAATAATGCGGTCTTCGCTAATCCCTTTATTGAGCAAATAATCGTGATATAAGTGAAACAGCAAATACGATTTACCGCATCTTCTTATGCCTGTTACCACCTTAACCAATCCGTTGCATTCTCGTTTTATTAACTTATTTAAGTATAAATCTCGTTTAATTTCCATATCATCTACTCCATTTTTAGTCGACATTACAGATTTTTATGGCTTAATTATAACATATTATTACCCAATAGTCAATAATTTAGAACGGATTTAGTCTAAGTGTAACCTAAAATTATGAAATAATCCTATATACTTTTTATCCACATAGCAGGACGTACAGCATATATTTCATTAACAATCGGTCCATTTGCACCATACATCTTGCCCGTTGAAGAACCAAATATATCAGAAGAAATTGTTCCAGGTTCCTTAAGCCACCACGTGGTGTAACCCATATTTCCTTCAGGGGCTCCCTGCTTTTGCGCATATTTAGTCGGTAATGTTTTTTCACTATTAAATGCCTTAAAATACTTCATCACTTCCGAATCACTGAGTAAAAAAATTTTATCCTCGGTTTCGTCAGGATTTTCCGAATTTTTTGTTTCTAAAATTAAATCCTTTTCATTTTCCGAAAAAGCAGCATCGATAAAATCTTTATTTAGCCATTTACGAAGTGATGATGTTTTCCATTTTATATTTTCAGACGAATCATTATATATTTTGGCATCAATTCCATATTTGCTTATAACAAGTTTACTTTCTTCCCTCTTGTCAATAACAATCCATTCAATAGGGCTCTTACCAGGTGAATTTTGAATGTACTCACCCATTGATATAGTTTCCTGATTTTTCTTTTCTTCCTGTTCAATTTTACACATTGCTGCACGCAACATTTCTTCTAAACTCATTCTAAAAACTCCTTTTTATATCAATTCAAATTTTATATGATTTTCTTCTGCGTATTTATGGGCAGAAGAATCTTTTGAACACTTAATAGTTGGTTTACTATAGGTAAAACCAGGTCTGGATAAAAGATGTAGCGTAGAGGGACCCGCTTTTATTAATCCGCCATATTCAGGGTGCTCACAACTATAAAAAATATCGTCAATCCACTTAGTTCCATTAATCTTTATCGCATCATTTAATATCGTTACACTTCGCAAAGCATAACAGTGTGCAAATGCACCTTTTTCTATTGTCTTTACACTATTAGGTATCGTTATATCTGTAAGGCTTTGACAAAGCATAAATGCATATTCTCCTATTGTTGTTACACTATTAGGTATTGTTATCATTCTAAGCTCTTCACATTTTCTAAAAGCTCCTTTTCTTATTTTTGTCACACTATTAGGTATAATCACACTTTCAAGGCTTTCGCAACCTCCAAATGCATATTCGCCTATTATTGTTATTCCTTCCGGTATCTCTAAATTTTTCTCTTTGCCTATGTACTTTTATCTAAAACTGTTTCATTGCCTTGTTTTTCTATTTTAAAATCTGCGTTCATTTTCATTTTTCTCCTTCAGCTGTGTCTATAATATCTTGCCCGTTTCCAAACTTCTCTATTAAAATTAATTTATTTTAATAATCTTTTCTCTTATTACACTGTCTGCACTTTTTTATAAATATTCCTTTAAAGCTACCGCCGCAATGTTGACACAAATTTTTCGCCTTACGGTTTTCACGGATCTTATTTTCCTTAGCTTTACGTTTCGCCTCTTCTTCAGCTTTACGCTTCGCTTCCTTTTCAGCCTTACGCTTCACCTCTTCCTCAGCTTTGCGTTTCGCCTCTTCCTCAGCTTTGCGTTTCGCCTCTTCCTCAGCTTTGCGTTTCGCTTCTTGTTCAGCTTTACGCTTCGCTTCCTTTTCAGCCTTACGCTTCGCCTCTTCCTCAGCTTTGCGTTTCGTCTCTTCCTCGGCTTTGCGTTTCGCCTCTTCTTCAGCTTTGCGTCTCGCTTCTTCTTCAGCTTTGCGTCTCTCTATAATTATTTTTTCAAAATTAATGTCAATCCACATAGCCGGTCTAATTGCAAACGTTTTGTCATCAACTTCTGCACCCGGAAACCAAACCGCTTTCCTTTGCATTGTTGTAACAGCCATTCTTGACGTGTTACCTGGCGACCTCAACCACCACCATGCGCCATCATTACCCGGACAATATACATCTTTATTTTTCGAATATAGTGTTGGTTCCAAATACAATTCGTCAGAAATCAACGCCTGATCTTGTTCGTCTATAATTTTAAAATATTTTTTTACTTCTTCAATACTCAACAAAAAAACTTTATCAACCGTATTATTTCCACCCGGAACAATTGGTGGATTATGTGAAAGACCGGTTCTTAACGGATTCTTATTATCAAGGTTAATAACTTTCGCATCTATGATGGCACTAATCTCGCAGGTTTCAAACGCTGTGTTAATAAAAGTATTGTTTAACCATTTTCTAATACTTGACGTTTCCCATGTAGTATTTACCATCTGTTCATTATATGCGATAGCATCCAGTGCCTTTTGAGCGGTTATTAACATTTTCCCGTCCAAAACTTCTAATATTTTCCATTCAATATCTGTTTTAACTTTTAGATTATTTTGGAAGTATCGTCCAAACAATATTGTATCTCCAACTTTATACATAAAAATACCTCCCTTTAATTACAATGTATCATGATAATAATTTAAACTATCCATTAGCATAACAGCCCATTGAGCCTCATCGTATTTTTTACTTACTAAGGCATACTCTCTCAACGGTTTATAATTAGTCCCATATGCACTTATCGAATTTGTGCAAACGGATGCATAGAACGTCTTACATCTTATACATGTGAATATATTATATATATTCATACGCTTTCCTTTAAACTCAACCGGAGTGTTATGTGCACGCATTTTATATAATGGCTCACCACAGCAAGGACACGCCGCCGATGAAATATAATATCTTTCATCTGGCAAAAACGGTCTATACGCCATCAAATCTCCTTCAAAGCCATTAATTCCGTTATAGATTTCATCAATCCACATAATTTTTAAACTCATTTTTGTTTCCTCCAAAATAATTATTTTATTTACATATTTTACTTATTTAATAGTTTTTACATATACCAATCTAATCAATCTTCTAAATATTCAAGATATTCTTCATAACAGCCGAAATCGTCTTCCGTATATCCGCCGTATGTCATATCGTCCTCATATTCATTAGAATTCTCACCGTAATTAACGTCATCTCTTATAGAACTGACAGAGGTATCATCACCTGAACAACTCCACGACTTTGGTGCATCTTTTTTTATCAGTTCAGGTATTTCAGAGACAAACCCTCTTTCGATATAATCACTATTATTGTTATAAAATGGATTTTCATAACTTGTTATATAAAGCCTGTCCACTGCCCTTGTCATAGCAACATAAAACAATCTCCGCTCCTGTTCCAAGTCTTCCTGCGAATGAATAAAATAATCATTGGGAAAGACCCCAACTTGAACACCCGGTATGATTACTACTGAAAACTCCAATCCTTTGGATCTATGACAAGTCATTATATTTACGCTGTCAACATCCTCAAAATTCAGAATTTCATCATCATTTTCAACTGCGCATATAATATAATCAATGAATGACATTATGCCTGTATTTTCGTTTGTTTTTTGCCATTCTTGGTATAAATCAATGCACCCTTTTACGCAGCTCAGTTTTGATTTATCAGCTATTATTAATTCTTCAGCTTCCTTTTTATATAATTCATACAGCCTGTCTAAAACATCAAACAAATTAACAGAAGAATCACTTATAACTAATTTGTGTAAAGACGATATTACTTCAAACCTTTCTCTAAAGTATTTAGCATATTCCCAATCAATCTCATTATGGTTGTATATGTATTCAAACGCTTCTTTTACAGAAAGACCATTTAAATCAAAATCATCCAAGATGTCCATATATGTAAAGTTATCCAGTACTGCACTCGGAAAGTTTATCGCTTTGGAAAGGCTGTTGTCTCTATATTCAAGTATGGCATCAAGCACTTTTGTAAAATCAATTATCTCCGTACCCCTTTTTTCGTTTTTATGCAGATAAGGCACAGAATTATCCTTTAATGCATCGCAAATCGGGTCAGCTTGATTAGCGCTTCTAAGCAGAATTGCAATTTGGCTGTACTTATAGTTTTCATTATTGTGCAAGCTTTGTATTATTTTAGCTATAAGAATTGCCTCGTTCTCCTGAGATGATGCCTTATAGTAATGCGGTTTATCCGTTGATTCAACTTTAGCAAACATCCTCTTAAATAATCTGTTTAAATTATTTTTTATAAACCTATTTGCAATCTCTACAATATTTTTTTGAGATCTATAATTGTTATCTAAATATATAGCCTCAACATCATTTCTTTTAGCGAAATCACGTATTATATCAGGTTTTGAACCTCTCCATTCATAAATACATTGATCATCATCACCTACTATACACAGTGAAGTATTGTTGTTAAGCAATAAAATTACAAATTCAGATTGGATTTCATTTGTATCTTGAAATTCATCTATTAATATATGCTTAAACATAGAACGCACATTATCATATACTTCAGGGTGTTCTTTAATAACTTTGACTGTTAACCATATCATATCATCAATATCTATACAGTTATTGGTCCTCAGCGCTAAGTTATACTCATCAAACATTGCTTTATTGTCATCATCACATTCGCATAAACCGTTTTTAATATCAGAAAAACTTTTTAACAATGCCTTAGGTTCTATGTTTAATTTGTATTGATTCGAAATTTTCTGTGCAATATAATTTCGCATATTTGAGTCAGCAATTTCAAAGGTATCCGAAAATCCGGCTAATCCCGAATATGTTCTTAGCAACTGCAATCCAAATGAATGAAATGTTTTAATTACAATCGGTTGACCTTTTTCACCAATACCGGCTATAACACGTTTTTTCATTTCGTTTGCAGCCTTAGCCGTAAATGTTAACGCTAAAATTTCATTTGGCTTAACATTCCGATACTCAACCAAATTACATATCCGCTCCGTTAATGTTCTTGTTTTTCCGCTACCCGCTCCTGCCAAAATGGCTATATACTGCGAATCGCTTTCTACTGCCCTTTTTTGTTGTTTAGATAATTCCATAAGCTATTACTCACACTTTATTAATAAATTAACACCAAGATTTTCACCCGGATTGGTTCCTGTAATACTTGTTACTGTTGCACAATATATAACACCATTATCCATTCTCGGTGCCATAGTTGATGCCAATTCTCTTGAAATATGACCAATTTGATTTCCTGCTGCATTAATTACCTTTATTGCGTTACTATCATATTGATTATACCTATCTCGTTCAAGTGTAACCGCCTCGCCAACAGCTGTTCTGCGTATATATCTCTGCCTGTTGTCAAACGTAACACCAACCACTTTTGTATAAAATTCCATTTCTACCTTCTCCTCCTGTTTCTAAACTGATTTATCTATAAAATTATGTCAAGCGGTTATTTAGTCTGCTTTTAATTTTGTTCTGCAAATTTTAAATATCTATTTCAATCTTCCCACATTTCATATCTTAATCATTAGCAAAATCTAAAGCCCGAATTTCTCATTAAAATCAGCAAAAATCATTTCTCCAAAGGCTTTTGATCTTTCTATTTCTGTCAAATAGGGATTAGACATAATGGAATTAATTGCCGTTTGCGTATTTTGATTTGCTACTTCGTTCATCAAAAAAGCATTGGGAGAAACACCTGTGTTTGCCATTATTCCGAAATTGTCAAAGTTTTTATCCATTTTTTATTCTCCTTTCATTTTGTTATTTGATAGTTTTTAAAACTTATTATTTTTCTCATCAGTATCATCATTTTCGGTGTTAAAAATATCGTCCAACGTATCTTTCGACTTATCACCTTGTGAATTTTTTAAAGCTTCCTGAAAGCCTAAAAATTCAAAAAAATCGTCCATACCTTTTTTATCATACATAACTCTCACCTCTCAATATCAAAATTTAATTTTACTCTTTGGAACTTTAATAGAGTATGATTTAGGAATTTTTATATTGGGTAAACTTGCGTTAAAGATATTATTTTCTGCTTTTTTCTTTGCCTTCATCTGCCTCATCACTTGCTTTCGTATAGTTCCAACCGGACCAAATCCCATTTTAAACACTCCTTTCGTTTTGTGCTTAAACTATTTATTTTCATTAAATTCCTAAGTATCTTTCCAAATAATTTCTCGCCTTAGTTGCACATTTATCTGTTATATCAATTCCTGATAAAATTTTATCAAGATTAGTCACACAAGGATTCGTATTCATTTCAACACTTGCGAATAAAACCATATCATTTACCCATATATAATATGGTATCGGCGGAATTAAATTCGCTTTTTTCATAACATCTTCTCCAATTGTAAATATAAAATCTATTGTTGATTGACTAAGTTCTCTTTTCCATACCGGAACCATTATGGTGAAAACATTCGTGTCTTCCTCACTGCACATAATCTTTACATTCTCGTTAGAATCAAGCGGACGCATAAGTTTTGCGTAATTATCAGTGTCAATAAAAATATAATCGCATTGCTCATTCTCCGAATATCCTGACAAAATATCATCCTGATTTCTATGCATCATATACATAGTTCGCGTCTCTTCGATTAAATTTACCTTGCTTCGGCTCAATGTGTTCACTATTGTGTTTGTAAGATTTAACATAAAAACATCCTCCATTTTCCAACATTATACCACTAAGTTCCTTATTTGTCAACAGGTTATCTTATATTCAACTTAAATTTATTTACTGTTTCTTTTTTTTAAGGTAAAATTTTGTATATAATATATTAAAAAAGGGGCAAAGGCTATGGATAACATTTTTGCTGTTAATTTAAAAAATTTGAGAATAGAAAAAGGCTTAAATCAAACTGAACTTGCCGAAAAGCTGTTTATAAACAAGTCTATGATTTCGTCTTACGAAAAGGGTACTCGGATGCCCTCGCTTGATATTCTCATGCAGCTAACCTTTATTTTTAATGTTTCCATAGACTATATGCTCGGCGTTCAGCGCGATGAGGTTGAAGATAAGCAAAAAATCCTCGACATATCGGGGCTTAATGATAATCAGATTAAAATAATTAAAAATTTGATTGATGAATTTCGTGACTGCAATAAATAATTATCCACTCCGAAGCATATCATAACTATGCCTAAAATGACCGTATTATGGGTAGTTTTCATAGTTGTATATCTATTTAACCTTTATCAAAAAAAATTTGACTTAATAATATAAATGTGATATAATTAAATACAGAGATGAGTAACCAATTTAATTAACGTTAAAACTGTTGAACCATCTAACCACTCATCTAACATAAAGTTATTTTGTTAGTTGTTCGTAATGCGAAGAAGTTAAATTTAAGGTGTATTGAGAATGCGCATTAAATGGGGCATTGCAAGGAATAATAACCGTCATCAAAATGATATAAAAAGTGCATCGTAATCTTCAAATCCCTCCTTCTCCGCCAATAAAATCCCCACTTTCGGGGTAAAAAACCCAGAGTTATCAAGGCTCTGGGCTATTTTTTTGTCCTAATGCAAAACATTAGGTTACAACAGTTTTGACATCTTAATAAATCCGTAACAAAGCTCTTTTCTGACAGATATTATCTTTATGATACTGAAAGAAAGGAGTTTTTAATTATGAAAAAAATCAGTACCAAGCAAGATTGTGAAAGGCTTTGCGGACTTCCTCCCCCTGTTTTGTTTGAAATAGAAAAGACGGTTGCTCTCTTGAATTTCTACTATGGCGAGATGAGAAATCCCGACACGGACTTAGGCGGATATGTTCTTCTTATTGAAAAATCGGAGGAATTAAATAATCTCAAAAAAATTTTTCATCAGGATATTGACAAAATCACACCCGAATTTCTTGACATAATCAGGGCATCGGAAGAATCATATGCAAGCGCACAAATCCAGTTATCAAGCGATTTTTCGGTCGTTCTTGTGATGGCACTCTCAATCACACCGCCGCATTTTCTGAGACTTCACACAGGCACAGAAACACCCAAAACGGACAAACCCGTGGACAATGTCTTTTGAACGGGGCAAAAGGCTATGGTAAAATTAAATTGCGAGGTGGTGCTGTTGGAAAATAACAAGGAATTGCTAAATTCAGTCTATAAAGACATCAATGACGAGTTTGGAATTGATGTCGCTATGAGAATGTACCAGCTCTACAAAGGTACACAGGTTAATTTTCCTATGCGTTTCCTTAATCCCGATATGGTAAAGCAACGGATTTTAGAGGAATACGACGGCACAAACCTAAAACAACTGGCTGTGAAGTACAGCTACTCGGAAAAAACATTAAGAAGGCTCATCAAAGAGTCAGTAAAGTGAAAGGGGGTATAAATATGAAAACAGTTTTCGGTGCATTGCTGTTATTCGGTGACATTCTTTTAAAAATTCCAATAATCGTCTGGATAATAGCATTTGTTGCGATGTGTGTTTGGCTTGTTAAATCAGAAGAGCCAAACAGCAAAATTGCCATATTGGTCAGTATGTTGTTCTATTTTTATATTGTGAACTATTTTGGAATCGCAACACATTTCATCGGAACATCAGGTCTGGGGCTTATCATTCCGATTTTAATAATGATAGTCGCTCCATATCTTGCTACATTGGCAACATTCGTATTACTTGGCATAATAAAAAATAATTGAGAAAGAAGGATAAAAATGATTAAAAAATTAATAACAGTAATTATGATTACGACTATAGCTTGTTCACTTGTCGCTTGCGGAGGGCAAAACGCTAAAAATTCCGATTCAGAGAATGGCACATCTGCAACACAAACAGACAGTGAAACAAAATCGTCTAAGAAAAAGTACAAAAACATCAATGCGGACACAAACCCAATAGGAATTGACAACCTTGCATTAAAGATGAAAGATAGGTATCCCTATATATTCTGCACCGTTCACAAAAACGGAGGGGACACAGAAGAAAGCGTTGTTGAAGTAACCCTTGAAATACTTGATGAAAATAACACCTTTGTGGGTGAAAAAACATTAAAAACAAAGCGTTCATTAACCACAGGGGATACCGAAACCGTCAGTGATGACCTCATTCTCGAAGTTTCCAAAGAAAATTACAATGATGATGCATTAAGTAAATATAGTGTGAATGTTGCCGCAATTAAAGAAACAGATGTTGCAAAGGCAAAAGAAACGGAAGAATTAGAAAAGCTAATGAGCGAGATTGAATGGAAAATAAAATATGATAAAGAATATAATTCCGCTTTGATAATGCTTGAAAAAGCAAAAGAACAATATCCTGACAGTCAGGAATTAAAACTTTTCGAGGCTGAAATGAAAGATGAACTTGCTAAGCAAGGCATCGATATGGACGGCAACAAGACAGAAACAACAGAAAAATCCGATACAACAAAATAATCGGTAATGTCATAAATTCAGAGCTACGGTACGGATAATTGCCGTAGCTCTTTTTTGTGCAATAAAATATATTTGATACATATATCATATACTTGATATATTCCAGCAATTGACTGTACGTGGAACATAGGAACATATAAATCAAATAATTAAATCTAAAGATAGGGGAAACAGGGGAAAACATTAAAATGTTAGGATGAAACAAGAAAAACCACAGGGGAATAGTTGGGGGGCTGAGCATAAAATCCCCTCCGATGAATTCAGAAAGGAACAAACAATGAAAAAAGCTGCAATCTACGCAAGGTATTCCAGCGAAAATCAACGCAATGAAAGCATTGACGCACAAATTTCCGCTATAGAAGAATATGCAAAAAGAAATAATATCATCATAGTCGCAACATACATAGACAGGGCGAAGTCTGCAACAACGGCAGACCGTCCGAGCTTTCAAGAAATGATAAAAATGAGTGAAACAGGACTGTTCGATACTATCATAGTTCACAAGCTTGACAGATTTGCACGCAGTAAATACGACAGTGCAATCTACAAGCAAAAATTGAAAGTAAACAATGTTCAACTTTTAAGTGCAACAGAAAATCTTGACGGTACACCCGAATCAATCATTCTTGAATCTGTGCTTGAGGCAATGGCAGAATACTATTCAAAAAACCTTGCAAGAGAGATAATGAAAGGCAATATGGAAAACGCTAAAAAGGCTGTTCACTGCGGCGGTATTCCACCGCTCGGATATGACATAAAGGATAAAAAGCTTATTATTAACGAACATGAGGCAGAGGCGGTCAGAATAATTTTTAAAATGTATGCAGATGGGTGCGGCTACTCCGAAATAATCAAAACATTGAATCAAAAAGGCTATAAAACCAAACTCGGAAAGTCGTTCGGCAAAAACAGTCTGTTTGAAATTTTGAGAAATGAAAAATACAAGGGGATATACACATATAATAAATCATCTCACAAAACATCTAAAGGAACATATAACAGGCATTGCTATAAATCTAATGAAGAAGTAATAAGAATAGAAAACGGATGCCCTCAAATCATTTCGGCTGAAATTTTTGAAAAAGTACAAAAACGTCAAGAAGAAAATAAAAGAATACATCAACATAATCGAGACCGCCAAAAGTATCTTCTTTCAGGCTTAGTATTTTGCGGAAAATGCGGCTCTGCAATGCATGCAAACAGACGCAGAAAAAATTCACAACTCACATTCAGATGTAACAGAAAATCTCAAACAATTTCGTGCAATACAAAGGAAATCAATATGGCATATCTTGAAAACTATGTCCTTGATGAATTGCAGAGAAATATATTTTCATTTTCAAAGGTTTCCGAAATAATGAAACTAATAGATGAATATATGTCAAAAAATCAGTCTGAGCAGATAAATAATGCCGAAAACATAAAGAAAGAGCTTGACAAACTTGCGGAAAGCAGAAATAATATAATTAAAGCAATAGAAAACGGAATATATAAAGAACATTTTTCAAACAGATTGACCGAGATAAAACAGCAAGAAGAATTTTTAAAATCAAAACTGCTCATTGTCGCTCAGCCCAAATCCTTCCGCATTACAAAAGATAATATCATTCTTTTAATCGATAATTTTAAAAATATGAGAAGTAAAAGTGATTTTGTCGGACTAAGAAAGATTGTCAAAACTTTTGTTGACAAAATCGAAGTAACAAATAGTTCCGTCACATTAAAGCTTAAACTGAATTTTGATGATATTAATATTTCTTCAAAATCATTTTGTATTCCAAAAGACAGGTTAAAAGAACAATGCATACCCCCATCCCCCATAATTAAAAAGATGTAAATTTATTTACATAACTTTGGTATAAAATCCATTGTAAAAATTGCACAAATTCCATTAAGCCTAAGGGGTTTTAAGATTAAAACAGAGACTTTTCCATGTTCAACCTGTGTTTTTTGTAATTTTTTTCTGAACAATATATTAGGGGCATACAAAAAGTGTGCGTCAAATATATTAAAAGAAAGGATTGATATTATGTCTAATATCAACAAAACCACTTCTGAGCATTCAGAAAAAATCAATGTTAAATTTATCGAAAGAGATGTACAAACGAATGAAGTTATCGTGACTTTAAATTCTGTATATCGAAACAAGCCGATTACACAAAAAATTTCTCGCGAAAACATTAACTCAAAAGGATTAAAAGAATTATCAAAATTCGGATTTCCGTTTTTAACGAAGGAATCAATATCAGATTTCATTGAATACTTCATTGAAAACGAACATAATTTTCCTGTCATTGATGTTTACAAAGCATTAGGTTGGCACACCATCGAAAATAAAGAGGTCTTTCTGCACAAATATGCAATCATTAACGGTGAAACAAAAAAGCTAAAGCATATCGGCTTAACAGATATTTCGCTTAAAGGAACATTAAATGAATTTACTGACTTTTTTAACCGCACTTTAAAAGATTCAATAGGTTTGCAAACCGTTTGCGTTGTTTCGCTCGCTTCTGCAATTGTCGGGAGAATCAAGAACAAGGATTTGCGTTTTATATTTCACATTGAAGGAACATCAACATCAGGCAAAACAACAAGTTTGATGCTTGCGGGCTCACTTTGGGGCAATCCTCAAATTGCCCCAAACAGCGTTGTGAAAAACTGGAACATCACAGGAAATAAACTCGTTCAATCTGCTGGTGGAAATAACGGAATTTTAATAGGCTTGGATGAATTGGCAATGTCAAACGCAGATAACACACAGCTTACATATCTGCTGACAGGCGGCAATGATAAGCAAAGAATGACAAATGACAATACTGCAAACAGTTCATTTAATACTGTATTTATGTCAACAGGTGAAATTCAATTCAAAAGTTCAAACTTTGGAGGAATTGCAGTCCGTTTGTTTGAAGTTAAAAATCATAATTTCACCAAAAATAAAATCCATGCGGAAGATATAAGTAATTTCATTACCACTCATTATGGAACAGTAGGTTTTGAATTTGCCAAAGCCTTGACTCGTATTTCACAGCATAAGATGACCGAAAAACTTGATGAATTCTCTAAAAAGGTTCAAAAAAGAATTAAGAACCATGCAAAAGAACAGGGCAAAACCATTTCGCCCTTGTTTTCAAGAATGGCTGACAAAATTGCCGCCGTTGCATTGGCGGCAAATATAGCAAAAAACAAACTTGGTATCGACTTTGATATTTCATCAATAGTCGATTTTTTAATTTGCCGCACAACGCTTTTGGAAATAGGTCAAGAGCAATCTGTTGAGGCGGCAGATAAATTTCTTGAAGAATACGCAAAAAACAAAAGCAACTTTCCCGATACCAATACAAAATCATCAAACATTTGGGGGAAAAGCATTATAAAAAACGGTGAACTTTCAGAAATTGTCGTTCTCTACAATCAGTTTGTAAAAATTATGGGTCAAATCGGTTTTCCCGACACAGCATCTTTAATTAAAGCAATGAAAGAAAAATCATTTATTAAATGCGAACAAGATAAGAACTATTCAAGAAGAACGGTCGGGAATATCAAAAGAGCAAAAGTGATTGTTCTGGATATTAGCACAATAAAGGGTGGTGCTGAAAATGAGGATTAAAGTAACAATCAGCAGAACCGACCTAAAAGAAAACGCTTTTCTAAAAGCACGAAAACGTAAATTAGAATCCACTAATATTGACAAGAGCAATCCCGCTCTTGTCAATAACTTAATCTATAATATGATGTTAAAGGAGAGGAATAAAAAATGTTAACAGGAGTTTTCTACGGTAGATTTTCAAGCAAAATGCAAAATGAAACGAGCATAGAGGGGCAACGAATAGTTGTTGCAAACTACGCTCAAATGAATAATATAAAAATTGTCACAGAGTATGTTGACAGAGCAAAATCGGGTAAATCGGATAAAAGACCGAATTTCAAAAAAATGATAGATGACATTAAAAATGGCACACTTGATATTGATGTTGTGGTAGTATATAAACTCGACCGATTTTTCAGAAACGAAAAATTACACAGAAAGTATGAGGACATTCTCAATGAACACGGAGTAAACCTGTTAAGTGCAACCGAACAAGTCAATGACAATACAAATTTCGGTCAAAAGGCATATAAAGCTCTTGCGATGTTGGTTAATGAGGAAGAAGTAAAAAAGATTTCACAAAATGTTTCAAGAGGAAAACTGGTAGTCGCAAAAAGCTGTAAATGGTGCGGCGGTAAGCCACCGCTCGGATATGATGTTGACAAAGAAACTCAAATGCTGATAATTAACAAAACAGAGGCAAAAGCAGTGAGGTTTGCGTTCAGAATGAGAGCGCAGGGAGCTTCACTTTCTGCAATCATTGAGCAGATGAACAGGCGAGGATTCAAAACAAAACTCGGAAATAAATTCGGTAAAAACAGTCTGCACGAAATATTCAAAAATATCAAATACAAGGGTGTATATGAATATAACAGAGCGGTTTCCAAATCTCCCGAAGGAAAATTCAACCGTCACGCATCAAAATCAGATGATGAAATTGTCAGAATTAAGGACGGTTGCCCTCGCATTGTTTCCGATGAAATTTGGGATAAAGTTAATGCAATGGGTAAAAAGCATAGCAACATAAAACCGAAAGGCGATTATCTTTTGAGCGGATTGGTGGTCTGCAAATGCGGCACTTCAATGCAAGTCAACAGGCGGAATAATCATCAAAAGGAATACCTTTCTTTTTTTTGCCCAAAACACAAGAATAAGCAAGGTTGTAATGCAAAGGAAATTGACTTGAATAAGCTTGAAAATTTCGTACTTAGTAAATTGGCAGACCTTATTTTCACAAAAGACAAGATAAATCAATTTATAGAATGTTTTTCGCAAATTTCAGACAAAAAACAAAAAAAGATAAAAAGCGAAATTCGAGAGCTAAAATCCGAAAAAAGAACAAATACCAGAAAAATTCAAAACTGCATAACACAAATTGAGGATGGTTGTTTAAAAATCGTTGCGGACAGACTCGGTAAAAGAATCGAGGAACTCGAATATGAAAACAAACGCATTGACAAGAAACTGAAACGACTTTATAATGACGTATCCGATGTTCCCGACTATGATGAAATCAAGGCATTAAAGGATAATTTCATTCACTATATACAAGAAAAAAATAATCTTCCTATCCGAAAAGAATTTCTGCAAAAGGTAATTGAAACAATCAAAATAACTGACGATAAAATTGAAATTGTATTCAATCTCTAAAAAACAGTTGCTAAAACCAAATTATTATGATATAATAAGAATATAAAATACTCATTGCAATTATCGGATAAAATACTGTGATATAATAAAAATATAGTTATGCGATTTATGATATGTCGGATGATAGGTTCGTGTCAAAAGTGGGGATTTCAGCGGTACACGAACCTTCTCCGCCATTACATAAATACACTTTTTGGGCAAGCAAGTGTATTTACGGAACAGTTGAGGATATTGTTTGAGAAATCAAGCAATGTCCTCTTTCTCTTTTTGCAAAAGATTTTTGATAAAACGGTATTCAATTCTTATTTCCTGTGTTACATTTTCGCCGCTTCGGTCTTTTTCGTAAAATGTCTGAAATAAACCTCTCAATCCGTTTGCACTCAGTATGGATTTTTCATCATTATCTTGTTACTGTTTTTTTATTCTTTTCATCATAGCAACAACCATTGCATAATTAACTGCAAAATTGAAAATCAAAATTACCGCAATCACGCCGATACTTATGCCGGCGGCGTAAAGACCCCACACAAACAGATTATCTGCCGAAATCGTTACTGTTTTCCCTATCAGCCAAACAAGCGCAATGCCGAATATAATGTTAAGTGCAGTATCCTTTATAAATAAATCAAGCTTTCTGTTCAAAAGATTATGTGATAAATACCAAGCCATATAAACCGTTCTTGCCGCCATAGCAATCATCGTACCGAAAGCTACGCCGCTGATACCGAATCGTGGCAAAAGCAATAACGAAATTGCCATATTAAGAATTACCTCCATATAAGCGCCGTTTTTTGTTTGTCCGTAATGTCCCGCCGCGCTTATGATATTGTTGTAAGGGATTCTCATACAAAAAAACCACTGTGCGGCAATCATCATATAGGCAAAGGCAGGACGTACATACATTGCATCGGTAACGCCTTTGGTATAAATACTCACAAAGGGAAGAACAAGCGCCGCCTCGGCAACGCACACAAAGGTTGCCATCGCAGTATTTACTACCCTGTAAAATTCAAACGAGGTTTTCAGCATTTCGTTCTCACCATTTGCAATTATATTTCCCACAGCAGCCGCTATACTGTCGGAAATCGTTGTGAAAAAGCTTTCCACCGCATAAATGATTGAGTTATATACAGAATACACCGAAACCTCTTTTGTTCCGCAGGCAATCGAAATAAGCACAATATCGGTGTTCATATGAACAAAAAAGGAAATTTGGTGGGCAATTCCATCACGCTTTCGCGGAAAGGCACGCCTTTCGTCATACATTTTGCCCGTTATACTGTAATGCCGTCTAACATACAGTCTGAACACAACGGGATTCAGCAGAAATACAATCGCATTCACCGCCTTTACGGTATGGATTCCGAAGCCGAGGCGTATAGCGGCAACACATATAACCGTGTTTAAAATAAGCGTTATGCTTTGTATTCCCTGCACGATTCGGATTTTCTGGTCGGCGCGTATCAAAAGTCTGTGCGTCAGTGCGAAATAATAGGTAAAATAGTAGCTTATTCCAAGTATAAGAGTTAACGTACTTACATACGCAAAATCATATTCCGTCCGAATAATCACCTTTGCCAAAACCGCAAGCATAAGCACAAGCCCCATATACACATAGGACAGCTTGTTGAAAAAGTCCCTCGAATAATTAAAAATATCCGATACCGCTCTTTTATCTCCGTCGGCAAGCGGCTTGTAAAATGCCGCCATAATAAGACCTCCGATGCCGCACTCCATAATTACGGTGTAATTCAAAAGCTGGCTTACCGACTGCAATATTCCGTTTACATCAGAGCCGAAGGAAAGGAGTATATATCTCGGAAGTATTAAAGAACATACCGCTGCGGTAATCTGATATATAACGGATGCGGCTATATTTGCCGCAGTCTGACGGACAATACTTTTGTTACGATTTTTTGCGTTCACCGTGCTTTTCCTTTAGCAACAAGATTTTTTCCTTCAGAAAGAACATCAGAAACAGCAAATATAAATGCCCGTTTTCTGCAAGCCGCAACTTAGACTTCAATTTCTTGTCGATATTCTCCTGTTTTGCCGTATCGAATACTTCCTTAAATTTCGGATACGACAAATACTCTTTCATTTTCTTAACTCGTTCATGAAGTGGTATTTCGTTGTTGTTCAAAAGCTCGCCTCTCAGGCAATGAACGAGTTGCAGTGATATATAGCAGTTCAGCTGTTTTTTCGCCTCAAAGCTTCGCTTTTTAAATTCCGTTTCGAGTATGCTTATTAAAAGCTTTAGTTTATTGCAAAACCGACTGTCATATTTTTTTGTAATTGAATATGCAGTCTGCCTGTATATATAGAAAAATTTATCCTTTGCAATATATGCGCTGTTTGCATCAAGCAAGCATGGATATGAGCATATAGCATCTTCGCCATAATAAATGCTTTCATTGGCATTTAAAATTACCTTTTCAAGTACGTTCCTTCTGATAATTTTGGTACAAAGGCTCGGTATGACTGACGGCTCATTCAGTCTTGACGAATAGAGCATATAAGGATAAACTTCTTTTTCCAATTTTTCTTTATCATAAAAGCCTTCCGGTATATCTTTATATAACGGAATTCTTGAATTTTCGGTTTCAATTACAATATCGCTGATACCTATATCAGCGTCATGTTCTGATATCTTTTTCATCATATATTCATACATTCCCGGTTCTATGTAATCGTCACTGTCTATATATGACACATATTCTCCGCAGGAATTTAAAAATCCGGCCTTTCTCGTATGTATCGGCCCTCCGTGTTCCTTGTGAATTACTTTTATAAAATCATAATTTTCAGCATAGCCATCGCATATTGCGGTGCTTGCATCCGTCGACGAATCATCAACCAACACGATTTCCAAATCCTTATATGGCTGATTTAAAATACTGTTTATACACTTATCTAAAAATTTTTCCGCATTATACACCGGAATAATCACACTCAGTTTCGGATTCATCGCCGCACCGTCCTTTCTCTTGATATCTGTATTTTATTATCCTTGCCGGAACACCTCCGACTACTGCATAGTCCGGTATTTCTCCCGTTATAACCGCACCTGCTCCGATAATAACGCCTTTTCCTATTTTTGCCCCCGGAAGTATGGTGACTCTCGCTCCGATCCACACATCGTCGGATATGACAACGGGTCTATATTCCTCAAAGCCCTGAATGCACATGGGAACATCTAAACGGTCTGTTTTATGGTTTCGGGCATATATAAAGCACGCTTCTCCCATCATAACATTATCGCCGATTTGCGTATATGCGCCAACGATTGAGTTTTTTCCGATACCGGAATTGTTTCCGATTTTTATGTTAAGTGCAAAATCTGCACCTTTTTCAATATTTACGTTACTGCCGCACTCATCAAGGATAAGTCTTGTACAGAATGCGCGGAATCGTTTTGAAAAACCGCCCGTAAGCTTTTCATATGATGCCGGAAGATACCGGGCAACCGTCCTGTATAGAACAATACCTGCAAATTTTTTAAAATTCTTTACCACGCCAACCGGAATCTCCTTCCTTCATTCGATTAAAAACACAAGGCGACAGCGGTAAGGCGCCGCCGCCATGTTTCAAATTACCGGATTACTTTTGCATCATACTTATGCGCATAAATATGATTACTGATAGTCGTCGAGCACATTCCGCTGATTTCGGAGTTCTATATCGACATATCCGTCATCATCATATGCGCTTGTTGCCCTCAGCATGGTTTCATAATACCATTTGCTCTCTTTCAGGTCGTTAAACCCATAGGTTTCGGCGGTGATTTCCACACCGTTCGCCGTTACGAGTTTTGCTTTGTCTCTGCCGATAATACGGTTGTAAATCGTGCAGAACTCAGCTCTTGTAATCAGCTTCCAGATATTCAAATCACCATTTTCATCGCCTTGAATATATCCCGCTTTCTGTAAGATTGCGGCATAGTCCTCATATGAAAGACCGGTATTTTCGCTGAAGCCAAGACCCAAGCATATGATTTTGAAGGTTTCGCCGCGTGTCACATCAACATACGGATATACGCTGCCGCCACCAGCAAAAGCTCCCTTGTGGTTTATGAACTCGATACCGCTTCTGAACCACTCGCCCTCGATATCATCGAAAGCCGGAGGATTTGATGCGTTATACACAAAGTCGCCGAGCTTATTGTTCTGCTTCACAAGGCGATGTACCATTGCCGATACTTCACTGCGGCGCAGATTGTTATCCGCTGCCATAGTGTTGTCGCTGTATCCGTAGATATAAGCAAAGTTGCTTGTGTACTCGAAGGCCTCGCCGTTATCCTGATCCTCATCCTCATAAACGGGTGGCGTATAGCCCGGATCACTCGGATCTACAATTTCAATCGGCTTCTGAGTGTCCTTTTCCACAATAACACCATCTACGTGCCACACATCATCAACCATCCATAACCCTTCTTCGCACTTTAATACATACCAGCGCATTTCATAATTATCGGTTGTGAACTTGTCCCATTTCACGGCTTTTCCGTTGCTGGAAAGAATGTAACCGCCGTTATATGAGTCCTTGATTTTCGCAAGGATTTCTGCATCGTCAGGCTTGGTTTTCACCTCACTGATGACATCATCAGAAGAAACAGCTCCTTCTTTGTACACGACATGATAATCTGATGAACGTGGTCCTTCCGTCAAATTCGAATCGAACACGGAAGCGGTAAAGTACGAAGTGCTTTGAGAGGTTACATTTCCTTCTTCATCCATATGAACACCGTAACGCTGAACAAAGAATTGGGTCGTGGTTGCAATGGTACTGTGTGCGGCAAAAGCCGGAACACTCATGCCCCAAATCATCGCAATACCTAAAAGCATTGCAAAAAACTTCCTCATTTTTCTCATCTCTTTTCACCTCCTTCCTCTGTGTGATTTAAAGTAAATATATATACAAGTCGCCTTACCGGCTCGTATATCAAGTATCAATGTCCTCTGATAAGAGCAGCCAACAATTTTAAAAACTCCCCATCAGATTCAGCTATGATTCCTCTATCCTTTGGAATCTGCTCCTTTGCCGCCGCATAGTTTGTTGTCAGCACCGGCGTTTTCAGTATCAGCGCCTCACCGATTACAAGAGGATAACCCTCGTACGCCGAGAAAAGCGCAAACAAATCAGAATTATATATATAAGGGTATGGATTTGTTTTCTCGCCCTCAAAAATGACAATGTCCTCCACACCCATTTTTTTTGCAAGTCCAATATTTCTTTTCATATCGGGGCCGTCCCCGACAATTCTCCATTTAAAGTTTGTAAGCCCTAAACGTTTAACCTGATAACAGATATTTATGATTCCGTCAATCCTTTTTGATGCGTCGTCTATTCTTGCAACGGTAACAATATCAAATTTTGATTTTTCAAACGGCTCATATGCTTGTGCAAGCTCTTTAATTTCTTTTTTGTCAAACACATTATGCTGCGTTTTCGTCTTATCAGCATATTCCGGAAGAAATGCATTGAATTTTTCCCGCACTGCGTCCGACACGCATATAATTTTATCAAACGGCTCATAGATTCTTCTGCAGTATTCTTTGTCAAAACCGCCGAAAACAGGGTCTGTATGGATAAAAGCATACTTTTCGCCGGCATTTACGAAATCGGATATGTATAAATTCGTTCCCTTATTAAATACGCCTGTCGGTATGTCTGTAAAATAAGAAACGGCAATGTCATATTTTTTATTTCTCTTTTTAAAGCACAGCCGGTAAAACCGCTTTGTTCCGATAGTTTTCGCAAATACGGTTATCAACATTCTAAGAAATATATCAAACACGCTGCCGTTTTTTCTTATATCGCCAAAGGACTGTGCCGACAGCCCCAAAAGCCTTCCGCCATATTCTTTTTTGATATTCTTCGGCAGCTTTTCCGAAAGCATACCGCCGGTGAAAGCAAAGACGCTTATTTCGTATTCACCGCTTTCGGAAAGCTTTTTTAAATAGTTTACAAACGCTTTCTGCACACCGCCGATATTCAGATTCTGTGCCGCAAATAAAATTTCTTTTTTACTCATCCGTTCCGTCTCTCCGTATAACATATTTATATAACAGGCGCGAAGTATTGTCGGGGCCAAGCAGACATACCGCCGTACGGATAAGCCGTATTTTGCTTGTTTTGCCTTTTTCGAGAAGAAACCGCAGCGCCTTTATTCTGTCCTTATAATTTTTTCTCGTTTCAGACGACAGGGCTCCGTAAAACGGAAGAACGATTGCATACTGAAACGCAAGGAACGCTAAGATGTGTTTTTTGCTTTCGCTATGCATTGATTTGTTCAGCCACTTCTCTATAATTTTCAGCTGATCATCAAGACTTTTTTCGTTGCCGTAGGAACGTCTTGTGTTTTCGGATATTCGGTAGTAATAAATTCCGTCCTCATAAACGTCTGCCGATTTCATGACGGATACAAGCTGCAGAGTCCAGTCTATGTCCTCGCCGATAAGCCCCTCTCTAAATCGGATATTGTTTGATCTTAAAAACTCTGTTTTGATGATTTTTCCGCCCGAACTTGCCGGGAATTTTGAACACTCCGATATTGCCTTTAATACCTCATTCGCCGGTTTCCCATGAATTTTTTCACGTTTGAGCCCCTCCGCCATGGGTCTTTTTGTTCCATCCGGAAGAATTTTTATTATCGTATAAAAAATGATGTCTGCACTGTGGTCAGCCGCTCCTTCGTCAAGCTGTTTGATAAAATTTTCGCTTATATAATCATCTGCATCCACAAATATACAGTATCTTCCTCTTGCTCTCCCACAGCCGAAATTTCTTGCTGCGGCAGGGCCGGCGTTTTCTTTGTGATACACATGAACACACTTATATTCTTTTGCATATTTATCACAGATTTCTCCCGATGAATCGGTTGAGCCGTCGTCTATCAAAATCAGTTCGCATTGCTCGCCCTGCTGCACGATACTTTTTATGCATTTTCCTATATATTTTTCCTTGTTGTATACCGGAACAATAAAGCTATATTCATACTCACAGTGCGGCACTCTTTTCACCTCGTCTTGAACTGTCCTTTTCGTCCGGAAAATATATCCGGAACAATTTCTCTTTTATAATTTTTATGTCATATTTTTTAATTTGCCCTTTATTGTAGTTTCCCATTTTTCGGCGCAGAGACGGATCACCTATAAGCTTTTTGATTCCCTCGGCAAAGCCGTCTGAGTCATTTGCCGAATACAAAAACCCACCTTTACCCGGTGCAATCAGATCCCTGTTTCCGCGCACATTTGACGCCACAGCCGGAAGTCCCGCTGCCATTGCTTCCATAAGAGCAAGCGGCATACCCTCGCGCGTTGACGGAAAACAGAATATATCGCTTGACTTTAAAAGGTCAAACACATCATTACGAAAACCTGGCAAATGAACCCTGTCTTTTATGCCATGTCTTTCGGCAATCTCCGACAGCTCACTGCCAAAAGTTCCGCAGCCTGCGATAATATAATGCAGGTTTTTGTTTTCGATTTTTGCCATTGCCTCAATAATTGTTCGATGATTTTTCAGTTTGCGAAGCTCTCCGACCGATATAAGAACCGTGTCGCTTTCCTTTATACAAAATTCACGGCGCACTTTGCTTTTGTCGGGGCGGCTGTTTTCGATCCTTTCCAAATCCACACCGATTCCGTCTATGCGAACGATTTGTTTTGCTTTGAAATTTTTTGACGCCCTTTCATAGTCCTCACGATTAATCGTAACCAAAACATCGGTAATATGCGCCAGCAATCTTTCAACAGGGTAAAACATAAGCCAAGCCAATTTTGAACTGCCTCTAAAAAAGTGAAATCCGTGCGCAATGTAAATTACTTTGGTTCCCTTTTTTCTTGCGCCTCTTGCGGCAAGCCTGCCGATAACGCTGCCGACAGGGGTATTGCACTCTATAATATCAAAACTTCCGTTGTCGATTACCGATTTCAGCATTTTGTATGCTTTAATGTTACTCGCCGAAAACGGATTCCTTGCAAAAGGAATGTCTATATATAAATCACAGTCCGGAATATTCACCTTGCCGTCCTCATAATCGTTTTTTGCGGCAACAACCGTTTTGTAACCGCATTCTTTAAACATTTTTATGTACGGCAAATGAAAAGTGTTTATATGCGTTTTTACCACCGTAGCTATGAATAGTATTTTCTTCATTCGCCTCTGCCTCGCTTTGATTTATTTTGCCCGTCGCCCCTCATTACAACAGCAACTGTTGCCAGCAATATTTTTGCATCCAGTAAAAGTGAACGCTTTTTTATATATTCTATATCGTACTCGATTTTCTCCTCCGGCCTTAAAAACAGCCCTGTTATTTGTGCAAGACCCGTAATACCCGGCTTTACCATAATCCTTTGCGAAAAACCGGGAATATAGGTTTCAAAGCATTTATAGAAAACCTCTCTTTCGGGGCGCGGCCCCACAAGTGACAAATCACCCGTAAGGCAGTTAAATAGCTGCGGTATTTCATCAAACTTTATTCTTCTTAAAACCCTGCCGACCGATGTCAGTCTCTCATCATCTTCGCCGAGCGACCAACGGATTCCGTCCTCCTCGGCGTTTTCATACATTGTTCTGAATTTGTATATGTAAAACCTCTTGCCGCCGAGCCCGAGCCGTTCCTGCCTATATATCGGTTTTCCTTTTGAGGTCACCGCCACGCATATGTAGGCAACGAGCATAGGAATCAGAAGAATAATAATGCCGACAAAAGATGCGATAATATCAACTGTTCGCTTTATAAAACCGTATACCGGCTTTGGCGGCAAGTATGTTATTTTTTCAACCTCATATATTTCATCCGTCCTCTCGAACGGCAATATAACCTTTTCTGCACCGCTTTCCGCTACGGTTTTCATCGTAAACATCTCTTTTCCTTTTCGATTTGTTCCTTCAGCGCCGCAAATCCGAATTTAACATCATTTTCAAACCGCTTATCAATATTAAATTCGGTCGTGCTTGCCGCCAGAAACCTTTGAATTTCGCTTATATCGACAGAACGAATATCGCACCCGGCTATGGGATAAGATACGTCAGATAACAAATTTCTCATTTTTTGCCTGTATATAATCGGGTAAAAATCTATGTTCATTTTCAGGCTTAGCACAGCCGAGTGAAATCTTGCACCGATTATCTTACGGCACACAGAATATGCCCTTTGTATTTCTCCGCCGGCGCTGTGGCTCACGATTTCCGCCATATTCTTATACTTCATAAGCGACTTTACCTTTTTGCACAGAGAAGTATCGTCCTCTGTGCCTGTATCAAACGCAAGAAGTATCACGCCTTTTCCTGTCGTTTCAATCCAGTAATCAGCGATATGTGCCATTCCTAAATAGTAACTGCCGTTATTGCCGTCATAACGAATAAGCGATATACCGAGTTTATCGCCGTCCGATTTTTTTGGGAGCCAACCCTTTGGCATTCCGAACAGAATATCCGGCATATAGGAAATCATCGTATTCGGACACCTTTTTTGAAGCCATAAAAAGCTATTCTTGTCGCGGCATACAATATACTTGAATTTTTTCAGCTTTTGTATGACAAGCCGTTCGGCAATCCTGCTTTTAATCGGCTCGATATTGCATCCGATACAGTAATCGGCAATATGCTTTCGTCTTAAAAACCAGATAAGTTCGCATTTCAGCGCCGCACGGCTGTTCACCATAAACCCGGAACCAATTACCAAAAGCTTCGGGAGTTTTTTCTTCTGCCCGCTATTTTTTAAACTGACATTTTTTTCGTCAAGCAGCAAAGTCGAAGGAGAATTGCGCGCGTCTACGTAAAAATTATATTCCGGCATATAATGCGCTGTTATTTTCTGCATATAATCGTCGCCGAAATTTTGATCAAAATATCCGCACAATTCCAATTCCATATTATTCTCCCGCCGTTTCCGTTTCGTTTTTCTTAATATAAACCAACACTCCGCATATCAGAAAGCCGAACATTAAGGCGAGCGCAAGACCCACTGCATAGTAAAATACCGTACTTGCGGTTTTATGCGCCACAACGCCCGAAATGCAGGCTATGCTCTGTGCGGATTTGTATGAATTATAATCGTCTATTGTATCTTTCGTAAGCGAATAGAGTTTGTTAAACTTTTCGCATGTGTTTTCAAGGCTCGTTTCAAGTGCATTTTGAATTTCCTTATTTGAAAATCCGTCCGGGAAGCTGTTCGCATCGCTCTCATAGCGTTGTCTGTCAATCTCCGTATTCAAAGCGGACGTGCGATATTTGACATAGTCTAACACAAGCTGATCATATACCGACTTGTTCTGAACGTAGTTTTCATCACGCTCGGTGTTTTCCCGTACCTGCGAGCTTTCGCTGTCGTCATCGTCCTTGTTCCGACCGTCTCTGTCCCAAAGATACTGCTTGTTCTTGTCGGAATAAATCGTCATAAGTCCTTTTTGCGTTTCCGCTTTCTTATTGTTAAGGTCAATATCATATACTGCGTCCGTTATTTTATTATGAAGCGCATTTCTCAGATACCAAGCGTTTTTTGTAATACCGCTCTCAATAACCATACGTTCCGCAACTGACAAATCCCGTTCGGTAAGCGATTTATACTCCGCTATCAGGTCCAAAAGCGAATAGCCTGTCTGCGGCGAACGATAATTCTTTTCCGCCTCGTAAACTCTCGCCAAATACTCAATATTAGAGTTTATTTTCTTTCGCAGAATATCCACCGTATCATAGTAATCATACTGCATCGCCACATCTCCCGACAGGTTTGTTATATCATAGCTATAAGTATATCTTTCAACATAATACAGGCGATACTGGCTGAAAACAGCGCTGAGCATGCGTTTGGCATAGTCATTGCCCTTTGATGTAGTATATTTTACCGAGTAGTACACCGTATTCTTCTTTTCATCCTCATTTTTTTCGTAATCGGAAAACTTGTCGATCCACGATGCATATTTTTCCTGCTCGGCTGTGGGGATAATGGGAGTCACGGTGATATTGCGGCTGATTTCATCAATATTCGTCGTCTTAAGCCCAAGCTCTGTTAATGCGTTTTTAATCACAATCGAGCTTTTGATTTCATAAGGATTTATTTTTTCGCCGTTTTCGGCAAGTCCGTCCTCAGCCTTTGCACCGATATATTTTATCAATATCTCCGATGTATAGCTTTCATCAAGCTTCAGCTTAATGGAGCAAAGAACAACGCTTACGGCAAGCAGTATCACAAATACTTTTTTATGCTCATACAGTCCGTTTAAGAAATCACGCAGCAGCATTATCGCTTTCCTCCTTCATAATCTTTTTTCTTTTCAATACGGAATATATAAGCCGCCATAAATAAAGCACAGCAGCCCATATAACCGTTATTTTGGCAATCGTCACAACAGATGAAACAACTCCCTGTCCGTGACCTATGCCGCTTATATACAATGTTTCATAAGATACGGTATTTATGTACTCATCGTTTACGGCAGCGGCTCTTTTTAAGAATTCATCTATTTTCACCGTAATATCATCGCATTGCTTATCAGCAGCCTTTTTAACCCAATCCGCACTTTCTTCAAATGCGGAAAATTGCTTTATCAGATAGTCGTAATAATGTGCCTCGTTTTCCGACTCGTCCCCGGCAAGGTTCGCCTTACTTGCGTTTTCCGTCAGATAGTCTATTCCGATTTTTGTTCTGTTCATATAAAATATATTTTCCGAGTCCAGCGCCGGGATAAATACAACCTTTGTAACAAGCGGATCATACACCGATATGCCGTCCAGCATAATGTTATATTCACCTCGGTTTCTCTGCGTCTGCTCGTAATTTTCTTTCGATACATAACTGAACTGCTTTAAAAGCTTGTCTTTGTCGTTGGTAATACCGTTTTGGATAACAAATGCCTTGTATGTTTCGACATCGTTGTCAGCTATTCCCGTCAGTTCGGTACTCAGGTCACCGAAACTCACGCCGTCCTTCGAAACAAACTTAACGTCCTCATCGTAACGGATTGACAAATACCTGTTTATGCGATTTATAATGTTTTTCAGCTCGCTTGCGCGGTTGAAATAGTCAAGCAATTTTATTTTTGCCAGATCTGCCTCAAACACAGAACTCGTGAAAACATATTTGCTCTCATAATATTCCTTATAGCTGTCAGCAACAGCGGTTAGTATTTTTGCTTTTGACGGCAATACAAACTGTTTCAAAACCGCTCTGACAGACGCAGGTATGCCGTTCGCCTTAATCGAATCCGAGATAACCGAATACGAGATCGTGTATTTTGACGGAAAGTATGAATATGTGTCATTTCCATCGAGAACATTCTGCCTTATTGCGTTAAAGCTGCCGTCCGTGGTGATACCGGTAACGGAAATATGCTCCTTCAGCGTTTCGGGGGTTAACTTGTTATTCAGCTTATCACAGGCGCTTGTTAAGACCTCATCGCTTAACACCTCATAAATATCAAACGGTGATCCGTCCGGGTTACAGCCCTTTGTTATTTCCGAAAACGAAATTGAAACGGTTGTGTATACCGTATTCAGATTTCCGGCAATAACGCAGATTGCCGCAAGTGCCGCAATTATGATTACGCATATCAGCGAATAGCCGAACTTCGCTTTCGGTATTTTCACTTTATCGTTCTCCCCGGACAATATATCCGCAGAAATTTCCGCTTCATCGTTTGATGTTTTTGGCTCCGGATAAAGTGTTTTATTGCTGAATATCATATGAAACCTCCTTTTGTTTTTTCGGGTTTATCAAAGGAAAACGCCGCATATATCAGTAAATTCCAGAAAGCCTTAATACTCGGATTTATTGTGAGCGTCATAGAAAGCGCCAATATGCCGAGCATCGCCGCCGAGATATATCCCCGTTTTTTTATGTTTCTCAGCACAGCCGCAGAGGACATCAGAATAAACATTACAAATCCCGGTATGCCTTGGTTATAGAGCGACTGTATAAATTGGTTGTGTGCCACCACGTGCATCAGTTTTCCGTCTATCATCATTTCGTGATAGGCAAATATTCCTCTGCCGTACATCAGTTCCCACGACGAGTGTTTTATCGTATTGAGCATTGAAAGCCATATATCCCCTCGTCCGGTTCCGTGGGATTCGATAATCTTTTGTATACTGAAACGCGATGAAACATCTTCGGGCAGAATCGGAATAACAACCGTCCACAGAATAACCGCCATGCCGATTGCCGTGCAAATTCCGATAATGCGCTGTTTTGTTCCCTTTGCGTTTATGAACACATACGACATTATCATAACCGCAAGCCCAAGCAACCCGCCGCGCGAACCGGAGGTGAAAACCATATATGCTCCGAGAGCAAGTAAAACCGCACATATAATAGTATAGATTTTGTTGTCTCTCAGCTTTTTTAAAGCGACTGCCATAGGCAAAAGAAAAAATCCGGCAAAGTAGTTCGGATCGCTTGTGGTTCCGAATATTATCATCGTGTTTCTGTCACCGTACCAATCCGCACCGATAAATCCGAGCGTAATCAGTACACCGAGTAGTGTAAGTTGTGTAATCTCAAACGCTTTAATTTCATTTTCAGTATATTTGCGCATGGTTATAAGAAACATCAGACCTATCGTTTCAAAATATCCGCGCACATATTGCAGCGCCACCGGGCTTCTGTCCGCAAACAACGTCATAACAACTGTTATCAGATACGCAAACGACAACAAATGAACGATGTTCAGCTCAAGTTTTTCACGATAGAAAAACCAGCTTACCGCAAAATATCCGGCAATAGGTATAGTCAGCAGTTTCAAAAAGGAATTCCCCGCAGCGTTGATTGTAATGGTAAGCGGCAATGCAAGAAAATACGCACAGACAAGAATGCATGAAAGCCCAATGTCCGCTTTTTTCAGACTGTTTATCAATCTCCTCACAGCTCCGTTTCCTTCTGAATTTTATATCATACGCAAAAAGCGCCGCTACATCTGCCTTTTTTGCAGCAAAAAAGCAATAGCTTCGTCTTTTGACGTAAGCAACGGCTTTTCTCCGTGGAAGTATTCTATTGCATCCAAAAGAACGGAAAGAGAATATTCTTCAAGCCTTATGAAGGTCAAGGCGTGCATGGCCCTGTCTCTGTCTCTGCCGAAACGCAAATCGGAAATATTCATACAACCGACCCTGTCTTTTAATATCTCAAATAAATCTTTTTCCATAGTCAGCCATCCTTGATTACAAAGTATTACTCTGCCGATAACTTATTTTCAGTGTGTTTACAACATAATTGCGATTATGTTGTAAATGGGTGTTTGCCTTATGCAAACCATTGAAAAACATAAAGTTTTCTTGAATGTTTTTTTGCATAAAAGCGCTTGTTAAACAGACCAATGATATTGCAAATATAACATTGGTCTGATTTTCCGTATTCTTTTTTTATTGCATAGTGATGAAATTTTGAAGATAAACAGAAAAGAAATCGCAAACTATTGACAAATTCGACTTTTTCTGATAAAATATATGTAGATAGGTATATCTTTTTTTCAACAGGCACAACATAATCGCAATTATGTTGTGTTTTTAACATCGCAAAAGACCAAGCTTTTGCAACTGTTTCATATGCTCTGTTCCGCTTTCCGCAGTGTAAATTCTTGTAGTGTTAATATTGGAATGTCCGAGTATATCAGCGAGTCTTACAATATCTTTTTGCAGGGAATAATAAGTTCTTGCAAAAAGGTGACGAAAGTTATGCGGAAACACTTTTTCTTTTGACACTCCCGCACTTTCGCATAATGCTTTCATCATTTTCCATATATTTGATCTGTCAAGAGGCGTACCTGTTCTCGTAACAAAGAGGCTGCCGCTTTTGATACCCTGTTTCGACGCATACTTTTGCAGGATAATACACAGCTTTTTGGGCAGAAAAACCTGCCTTATTTTTCCCTTGCAGTTTATTATTGCCTGTCTGCGTTTTATGGCCTCAAATGTTATAAATTTAATTTCCGATACCCTAAGTCCTGTGCTTGCAATCGTCTGTATCAGATAATACAGCTTTTCGTTTTTCCTGTCCTTTGCCGCCGTCAGCAGTCTTTCATACTCTGTTTTTGTCAGTTCCTTTGACTTGTCTGCAAAAATCTTGCGCTGTGTTTTCAATGTTTTTACCTTCATTTTGTGCCAATCGGCATATTCAAAGAACATATTGAGCGAGGACAGTATCGAATTAACACTTGCGGTTTTATATTGCGCAATCAGGCGTTCTTTATATTGAATGACCCTTTCCTTGCGTGGAATTTCTCCGCCGAGCCATTTGACAAACGCCGTAACGTCACGAATATATTTCTCGATGGTAGCGTCCGATTTTTCTTCGTTTGCAAGATATTTTCTGAATTTTTGAATTTGTTTTTCGGTTATACTCTGTAATTTCATATTGACCGCTTCCTTTCTTTTCACCATATATATTGTACCACTCAGGCAAAATTTATAAATTGAAGCTGTCAACAGTTTGCTCATTTATCTCCGATTTCGTCAAACTTGCCGTAAAACGAGTCTTACTATTGCTGAATTATATAAAAGCCGCCCGACAATAAAGGCATGTTGCCTCTATGCCGGGCGGCTTTTTCTGCCGTCTGAAACCCTCGTTTTAAAAAGGCTTATTTTAATTTTTTCATTTAGGCATAACAGACTCGAACCCCATGCGGTCGAGTCTGTTATGCCTAACGATTACATACCATAAACCGACGCAGGATTTTTACGGTATATTTGTACGAGCATTATTTTAATATTATTCTCATTTCATATCGGCGGCAATACATTGGTCGATTAATGATTTCAGCTTCTCCATTTGTGATTTGCCGGTAACAGCGCCGACAATCGGTTCTCCGACGATGCTGCCGCTGCGGTCAACCACATATGTTGTGGGATAGGCGTATACATTTTCGACAAACTTTCCTGCCTCGCTGTCAGAATCAAAGTATACATTCCGATAGGAAACGCCTTTCTTTTTCAAAACTGCCTTTGCTTCGGATATTGCCGCCTCATCTCCGTCCAGCGTGAAAGAATTTATTCCGATGAGAGAACCTCCTTTCCCGGAAAGCTCCTTATTCAGCGCATCAAGTTCGGAAAGCTCACCCACGCAGGGAGAACAGGTAGTGAACCAAAAGTTTACCACCGTGACAGCATTGCCTGAAAACAGCTCATCACTCTTTATTTCGTTCCCGTCCAGATCCTTCCCTTCAAAGGACGGAAAATTCCCCGTACTGCCGTTATCGGATGGCATACTCATTTCATTATCCGACGATTTTTGCGCTGCATCCGGATATTTTTTTTCAATCATAGTCAGCTTATTTTCAATATCCCGGATTTTCTCTGCTTCACCCTTAAGCAATTTAAGCTCGTCCTCTGTAAACCGTTCCTTGATGGTGTCAATGGTTTTGAGAAGAAAATCACCGTAGTTTTTACCGTCCTCCTGCAGAGTCATACCCTTGTCCGCCGCCGCAAAAACCTGTTCCCAAAGCTTTGTATTCTCCGCCAGAATCGCATTTTCACGTGCCATCAGTTCTTTATGCATTGCCACCGCTTCTTCGGCATTTTTCGGTTCATTTTCCATACCGTTCAATTTGTTATTATCCGTCGTTGTGCAGGCTGCCGTAACCAACACCACCAGTGCAAGCGTCAGCGCAGCTGTTATAAGTTTCTTTATACTCATGTTTATTCCTCCTGATTTTTTTATTTATTATCTGCGGCGTTTTCGCCGCTTTTATTTTTACTTTCTCCGAAGCCGTACCGAAAACGAACGGCGTTTGTCGGACATGCCCGGACGCACATACCGCAGCGAATACATTCGGTATGGTTAGGCGTTTTCGTCACGTCCACAGCCATTTTGCAAGCTTTTGCGCATTTTCCGCAGGCTACGCATTTGCCGGTATCCACTTTCATTTGAAACAGCGAAACCTTGTTCAGCAGGGCATAGAACGCACCAAGCGGACACAGCCATTTGCAGAATGGTCTGTAAAACAGCACGCTTACCGCAATTACTGCAATCAAAATACTGAATTTCCAAGCAAACAATGCTCCGAGTGCAGAACGAATACCGGAATTGACAATGGATAGGGGAATTGCCCCCTCTAACACACCCTGCGGACAAATATACTTGCAGAAAAAGGGGTCGCCCATTCCGACATCGTCTACCGCCAACGCCGGCAACAGAAACACCGTTACCAAGAGAACAGCGTATTTAATCCAAGTCAAACATTTCAGCTTTTTGGTTGAAAATTTTTTTGTCGGGATTTTATGCAGCAGCTCCTGAAACCAGCCGAACGGACACAAAAAACCGCAGATAAAGCGCCCCAGCAATACTCCGAGCAATATGAGGATTCCTGTAATATAATATGAGAAACCATATTTTGCAGACCCCGCCACCGTTTGAAGCGCACCGATAGGGCAAGCTCCGGATGCCGCGGGACAGGAGTAGCAGTTAAGTCCCGGCACACATACTCTTTTTCCGGCTCCCCGATAAATTTCGCCCTTCAGAAAATTTGGCAGATGCAGGTTGCTCAACAGAGCCGCCGCTGCCTGAATGTACCCGCGGAAGCGAGTCAATTTTTGTGATATACCTGAAAATTTCTTACCCAATTCCCACACACTCCAGACATAATCTGATTGCCTTACTCAGCACGGTCGCCGCCTCACCCCGCAAAGCTCCGGCGCACAGCATTACTGTTCCGACAGTCAAAAGCAAAGCCTGCGCCGCCACCTTTTTCCAACGCATATATTGCCACATCCTCTCTATATCCGTTTTCGGATTATATATTGTTTTCCGTTTTACATTCCGGGCAGACTCCCTCGAACACGGCTCTGTGACGGAATACCGTGTAACCGGTCGCATTTGCAACCTTTTCATCCGGATCGGAAAGATAATTAAACGGAATATCAATTACCTTTCCGCACTTAAGACAGATAATATGATAGTGAAGGTCAGTTCTCAAATCATATCTGTCTGCACCCGGCACCTTGATATGAAGTATTTCTCCGTCCTCTGACAGACAGCTTAAATTGCGGTATACGGTACCCTGACTGATTTTTCCGTCAATTGCATGAACCTCCTCGTATATCGTGTTGGCGGTCGGATGATCCGTGTGACATCTGACCGTTTCCAAAACGATTCTGCGCTGTTTTGTTTCCCTGTGTTTCAGCATTTTTTATGCACTCCCCTAAGTTTTGTCATACTTCAAATTTGTTATTCCGCGTCCGTCAAGCGGAACATATCCCCTGCATGGAGCAACAACAGTATATGCCGGGAAATGCCTTCATTAAATTTTTATCGGTTCTTGTTCTCGCATATTTATTGTTTTTCATAATCACTTCATACTTTTCATTTTATTTTTATATGTTATTAGGAATTATTCTTAATAATAATTATACCGTAATCTATTCTTCTTGTCAAGACAAACGGCGGAAATCTTTACTGATCTCTGCTTTTTCGGCATTTTGCACTATGAAAATTTTTATAAATTTTTTGCTTTTCTTAAAAACGCAAAAGCTATTTTTCTTTCAAAACTACAAAAATCATCACGGTTTTTGAATGAGTTAATTTTTTGTGAATTTCGACATAAACCCGTAGGGGCGCCCCCGTGTGGGCGCCCGAGCATACGAGCAAATGTCATAAAT
>OIYO01000129.1_pt1 | contig 75646 bp, 69 predicted proteins | sample 1588191 | NCBI WGS metagenome assembly OIYO01 (sample SAMN03283275) | human gut metagenome | biome: human-associated habitat; material: feces | host: Homo sapiens | place: Peru | collected 2012 | reverse complement strand
CAATCCTCTAATTAGAAACTATTTATAAACTGTCCAACTTTTGGGGTTCAGTTCAAACTTTAATCATCTTTTTTGATTCTTGTATATATAATATAAAATATCATCATACCAAATGTACAAAGAATTAAATCATCAATATCTAAAACTCCAACTTTAAATACATATTGAAATAATTCTATTAGTAAAATTATACCGAATGAAAATATAAAATTAAGTGAAAACTTTTTAACTTTAAATAATTCAATTAAGAAATATTCTAAAGGCATAAATACAAGTAAGTTTCCAAATATATTTATAATAACCTCATATGTTGTACCATTTTTAAATATATCAACTATAGATTTAAAAGGAATTAAATTATAACTATCAATACTATTATATCTAGCAAATACTACCATATTGAATAGTAGAATTACATAATATATAAATACTATTATTTGAGAAAGTTTTAACATTTTCTTTTTATCTTCTAGTTTTTCTACATAATTATTACTATATATTTTATTACCAATTATTACGAATATAGAAGCAATAATTATAATTAACAATCTAATAAAATAATTAACTTCTATATTTGGATCATATTCAAACCTTAAATAAAACAAGAATGATAATATTGATAATATATAAAAGAAAATAGTTAATTTAAATTGAAAATTATATTTATTTGCTTTAGTTATTTCGTTATATTCAATTAATTGTTCTACATCATTTTTACACTTTTTATTTTCTTCACCATTTAATAGTTCTAAAACATCTATATTAAGTTCTTTAGATAGTGGAAGAAGTAAAGATATATCTGGAGTTCCTCTTCCTGTTTCCCATCTTGAAATAGCTTTTTCAGTAACAAATAATTTTTCTGCTAATTTATCTTGAGTAATTCCTAGCTCTTTTCGTTTTGCTTTTATAAAGTTAGATATTTTATTTAAATCCATTCACATCACCAAACAATTTACATTTATGAGTATTTAAATAATTATTATACTCTTCTTGTGATACTTCGCTTCGTTCGTTGTAAGATATATTCATTATACCATTAATATCTAAAATATCATAATATTTACCTATACTATAATGAAATCTGTCCATAGCCCCAGCTGAATAAGAATACACTTCATAATTATTTTCACAATAATAATGCATATCTTCATAAATATCACTTCTACCTGATTCTTCACTCATACTTGTTCCAAAACATAAGAGAAAAACAAAGAATAATGGCAAAAAGAATATAGATACAATAAGACCAATTATAATTGAAAATACTCGCATAAACATACTATCAATTAAACCAATACCTACTAATACAATTATATTAGAAAAATTGAAAAAGCATTGTGGTACATTTTTTGAAAATAGCCATGTAAAGAAATAAATAACACAAACTACTTCCTTATACTTAATTTCTTTTCTGAAAACAATCAATATAATTGCATTTACAATAATTATAATAATCATAAATATTTGATAAAGTAAGCCGCCAATTTTTAATGAGTTTAGTGCAATATTATAAAACAAGTATAAAACTAGCATAATAATTGTATAATAATCAATTAGCTTTTTTTTCATAATAATTTCTTCTTTCTAAATCTATATTATTATAGATATTAAAAGAAGTCACCCTATGAATCGTAGGATTGCATTTTCTATAATAAAATTAAATGTTTTAAATTGTAAAAAGTATGATAGGATGTTTATAGCAATGGATGATTTATATATCATCCTCATAGAGAAAAAGTTGTGTACTTATTACCGCTCCATAAGATAAAATCGTCGCACTAATGCGACGTTAAGATTAAATCAATCGAAAGATTGATTTTTTTTGTCTTAAAATCAAACAAAAAAGGCGACTATGAACATTAATCACCTTTAATACAATTACTATAATTTAAATTTTTTTTATCATTTTTAAATTCCAATCTTAACAACATTATCTGCTTTAGATTGTATAAATTGTGTTATATCATTACCACTTGCAACCATGTTAAATAATTGTTTCTTTTTTGCTTCATCCGCTTGTGAATATAGTTCAGAAATACTTACTATTGTTGCTTCATCATAAATAACCGAATTAGCTAACATTTTATTGAAATAATATGTTTTATCAATTACAACAAGAGGAATATCAAATTCACTTGATGCTTTTAAACAATCTTCAAAGTATTTTGCTTTCATAATCAAGTTAACATATTTATTAAGCATATCATTTAAGGGAATACCTTGAATATTAGCATTCTGTGATATTATATCTTCGTATTTTCTTAAAAATTTTTTTAATTTACTAGCACTTCCAATTTGTCGTATAATTTTTTTATCATCTTCAGACAAAAAAGACAATTGATTTTGATATAGAGTATCTAAATAATTAAAATTATCTTGCTCCATAGATTCGGCCATCATTATAATGTAATCTGGTTTTTTCTTAAAGTTTTCATTTTTAAACCTATCTGTATTTCTTCGTTCAATTACTATTTCATTATATCTCTTATTTATGGTCTTAAGAATTTCTGACGGAACAAAATATCTAGCTCTTGCACCATTTCCTTTTTGTAATTCTCTTGATCCGCTATAAGCATTTGCATATCTACCAATCGAATCTATATCTGTATTGCCCATTCCTAAAATTGAACCACTTTCCAAAGTGTCAAAACCAAAAATAATACTTCCTTGAGACCTAATAGAAAAAATTCCTTTTTCATTTATATAACTGCATGCAACAAAGTGATCTTGTAATTGAGGTCTATCTAACCAATCATTTCTATAATTACTATCTGTAACATCTGATGCTAATGAGCAAGAACCAACACAATGAACCAAAAAATTAAAATTAGCCCTTGGGATATTTACTTGTATCTTTTTTCCTTTATAATTTATTTCTTTTAAAACACTATCTTTAGGTCCATACACTTTATTTCTTTCATTTATTCTATAAAGAGATTGAGAATATAGTTGTGTATATTTGGCTCTTAAATATGATTCAAAAGGTATTTCTAGCTCATAAATTTTAGCATTATTTAAACTATTATATAAATCAATTAATTCCTTTTGATTAGAACATTCAACAATTTTATTAATTAATACTAAATAATCATATATTTGTTGTGGAAGTTCACTATTTTGTAAATTTTCAAGCATGCAATTATCGTCATTGTCATAACAATATCTATAATTTATATATTCTGCTTCGTTTAAATCTATGTTAAATAGAATTTTTAATAAATTATCTTTACTAGATATTAAGCTATTAAAATAATTATTTACAAAGTATTGTTTCTTTAAATTATCGTAATTTTGTAATGTACTTAGATTTCTAATTTGATACTGATTATTTGGAAGTTGTAAAATACTTACTAATTTTCTTAAATCGTATTCTGCTATATTTTCTAAATCTAAAGAATTAATTAATTCATGATAATTATTAATATTATTAATAATATTAGCTATCATAGGAGAAATGTCATAATCCTTGTAGTTATAAATATTTAATATTTTAGATAAGAAAGCTAATTCTTTATCATCAAGTTTAGATATAGCCATTTGAATTTCTACATCGTTTATAAATCTTTCGAAGTGTTCAGTATTAAGACTAAATATATTGTTCTTTAAAGACGTTGCTATAAAACTATTAAATATGTTATTATTCTTTTCATAATAGGACAATAACCATTTTATTTTTTCATAAAAAATTTTGGAATCAATATTTAATTCATTACAATATGCATTAACTAGATCTTCATTTTTCATAATATCTGATGGCAAAATACATTTAACTGCTAAATCAATTCTATTTCTTTTTATACATTCATCTCTAAAAATACTTGACTCTACCAGACATTTTGGCATTAACTTTGTTTGAGATACAATTTCTATTAAATAATCTATGTTTTCCTTTATTAGAGTAGAAAACGATGTCAGATCTGAATTATTATTGTTTCTTGAATAAATAGATTTTTCTTTTAACAAATCAATTAAAGTACAAAATTCATCTGGATTTAATTCTTCTTTCAAATCAAATAAATGTTGCGCAAATCTATCATTTCCTAAATAATATGAAATTTGATTTTTATGTTTTAATGATTGAACCAACAATTTTAAATTTGCAACGGAATAATTTTCTATATTATTAACTAATTCGGTATGATTATTTTTTAAGACTAATTTAATAAAATTATCATAATCGTTTAAAACATATGAAATACTTTGTTTTTTTTCATTAATATAGTTTTCGAAAAAAACTTCATGCTCTTTTATAAAATCATTTGTTTCATCTTTACTATCGAAAAAATCTCTAAAAAAGCAATCAAATTTATATGAATCTTGCTCTTTTTGAATAAATTTAATGAATATTACATTTAATTCATTTTTAGAAAAAGCGAAACCATTTCTGTGCATAAAATAAAGTATATCTTCATCTGAAAGTAAAAAATCTATTAATTTTTCAAGAGTAGTATTATCGCTAAGATCTAATTTTATATTAGCACCATTTAATAATTCGTACCTTTCACTCTTTGCAATAGCATAAAGTAAAAGGTTACTATTGATATTGTTTAAACCTTCTAATTCTGATAGATTAGATATTTCTTTTAATTTATTAGTAAATTCATTCATGTTATATCACCTAATTAAGCTTTCTTTATTTAATATTGATTATCCTGTCATGTCATTAATAATAAAAAAATTAACATACTTCATACTTTATATATAAAGTATTTGATTTTAATAGTTTTGAGTACTTCACTAAATAAATTGTTTAAATATACTCACTATGATACATAAATATTATAACATTTATTTTACCAAATTGTCTTCTATCATTACTACCTAATGCTAATATCATTTAAAATCCAATACAAAAAATAATATTATTTGTAGCCTTTTATTTATTAAATAAAAAAACTAGCTATGCTAGTTTTTAGAAATAACAATAGATTACCATTGATTGTTAAGAACATTTTTAAAGGCTTCGTTTTTAGATAAATCATAAAAAGAACCATCTGCTTTATACGCAATAGCAGTAAAATTAGCTCCCATTCCTTCATTGGGATTAGTTGATATATTGTCAAATCTAACAATATCACTTACACCTTCAACAAGCTTATGCTCATAAATATTATTTTCATAAATTTTATAAAGATCCATATGTTCGATTGTTCCATCTTCTAATAAGAATATGTATGAAGTTCCACCATGATACTCCGCTGAAAAAATACCACCAAAAATATATTCAACTTTTTTATCAAAAACAAGTTCATGTTTTTCATCTTCTTTAATATTTAATTTTTTACCTATTAATGAATCGCTTGTTAGATATACATCTACTGTTTTTTCATTTTCACCTATAGACATAGTTATATCTGAAATGAACTCACCATGACCACTCCTTAATAAAGAATAATTTTTTTCATCAAGAATAGGTGAATCCTTATCAAGACAGTTCTTTCTATCAAAATTAATGACTTTAGCAATTGAATCGTTTGATTCTATATTTGCCTGATTTGTTTTATCTTTTTCGACTTCTTTTTCTTCAACTTTATTATTTTTTTCAGTAACTTCATTATTTTTACTTAAAAACTTATCATATCCAATATATCCACCAAGCCCAACAATTATAATAATCAATACTATAATGATTATTTTTTCTTTTTTCATATAACAACACCTCTACTATAAGTAGATTATAACATATACTTTAAGAGTTTAAATATTCTTTTTTCTATTAAATGTCAATTGAATTGAAATTTGTTTATGCTTTTTCTATCGTCGATTTCTTTAATTTTTAACAATTTCAAAATAAACATTATTTTATAATTTTGATTACATCTATATCTACAGATTTATTATGTACAAAAGCTAAAATACTATTAATTATCAAATCATAAGATCTAAGTTCATTCTTCATATTTAGTAATTCTTCATAACTAAACCATTTAACATCTAGAATTTCATTTTTATCATAAACTATATTTTCTTCTAAAAGAGTAGTTGCAAAAATAATACATAACCATACATTATTTTCTGCGATTCTATTACCAATTTCTAATATTTTTGTCAATTCAACTTTGCATCCTGTTTCTTCCAAGATTTCTCTTTTAGCTCCATCCAAAACTGTTTCGTTTGAAGTTAATCGTCCAGCAGGAAGATTCCATTTGCCTCTACATTTTTCTTTTGCTTCTTGAACTAATAAGAACTTTCCATCTTTTTCTATTAGGCCTCCAACAACAATTGTTCCCATTTTTCACCTTCTTAAGTTATTAATCATAAAATTTCTTAATATTTTCTAAGTCTAAAATTTCTTTAACAAATTGATTTAAATTAGATAAACCAGCTATTTCCTTATCAAAAGGATTCATTACTGATTCAATATTCTTCCATTCATAGCGTCCTTCTTCGTTATCCTTAACGTCAATTTCTTCTACACAGTCATAGATAACATTTAACCTAGTATTACTATTCATTACATTGTCTTCTGGATAAACATATGTAACTAATAATTTTGGCTCAGTTAATAAAATACCAGTTTCCTCCATACATTCTCTTATTGCTGCTTCACATGGTGTTTCATTATTTTCTATTTTTCCCCCAATTCCATTCCAACAACCTTTATAAGGTTTTTTGTTTCTTTTAACAAGTAAAAGTTTGTCATAATTTTTGTTAAATAGCATTATTACAACGTAATTTTTATTCATAATTACTTCCTCCAAAAGTTTATTATTTTTTATTATATTATAAAATATAAAGAACTAATATTTCTTTTTTATAAGAATAAACAATTTAATATAAAGTTTTGAGCTAAACTAAATATGATATAATACACAATCAAGTAGGAAGTAGGGGATTTAATGACGCTTATATGATTAATGAAAAAGATATTTTACGATTTATCCATAAAATTCTTGAATACTATTCAGCTATCGATAATAGTTGTATAAATGTAATTCTAACTGATAAAGATAAAATAACAAGAAATAATGTAGGCTGGTATCAACATATTGAAAACCAACATAAAATTTTTATTAATACTTCTAATATACTAGGATTAAAAGAAATAGTTGAATCTGGGATAATCAAGAAATAGAAGCTTTTACTAAAAAGGACGCATTTAATGCACAGCTAAAATTATATATTAGATATTTTTTTGATAATTATTATTTATTAAATAAAAAGTACATAAAATATGAAGAGGATGCTGAGTTATTTGCTATTAAAAATAGTTTATTCTTATTAAAAGATATCTTCCCTAATATTGCTAGTGAAAAAGCAATGATTAATGCAGTTAATTATTATGCAGAAGTACAAAATTATAATAGAATTAACTCAACACTACCAAAAAATTGTACGTCACTACCGGAAATACTAAATAAAATAACTCAAAACATTTATGATAATAAAAGAGTAGATGATCTTACTAAATCATTAAGCGTCAATAATAGCAATTATTATATGAATCATTTATATTATGGGTTAAGTGAAGAAGATATGTTAACTCAACAATTAATAAAAAAATATGCTAATTGTTCTGATGATACAAAACAAGATCTTTTAGTAGTTAAAGCTCTTCTTGCTAATTTAGAAAAGCCAATAGAGTCACTATATGAATTTCAAATTTAAAAAAAGCATATCTTGGTCAAAAAAATTTAAATGCATTGATTTATAAATTTGTTAATAACTATCAACTTATTAACAGCAAAAAAGCAACTTGAAAAAGTTGTTTTTTATAATATTGTATTAAATAGAATATGTTTCTTCTCCAAAATTATTTTTATAATAAAAATCAATTGAATTATAAACATCATTTAATTTATCTAATTCTCCTAAATATTCTTTTTCTAGTTTTGGATTCTCTTTTAAAGCTTCCATACCATTTTGAGTTAGGTAATCAACTTTATTAAGAATATCTACTAAGTTTTCAAAATTATCTCGACCAATTAATTTTATAAACTCCATTGGTGAAGCTGTAACTTTTGCTTTTATTAATTGCTCTCTAAAATTTAAAAGAAGTGGGTAAACAATTTGTTTTGTCGCAAATCTAGTATTACGATTAAAAATATCATTACTTAATAGTTCTTCATTTTCGATTAAGAATATTCCTTGACTTATCAAATATGAATTGGCTTCTAAAGTTAAAATATCATTAAGCGTTTCGTTAAATCTTTCATATTTTCTATATTTTGGATTGTAAGGATTCATTGCTTCATCATCAAAACATTCGAATCCATTACGATTTTCTCCTTGATCTATAGCATGTCCACATTCATGCATAAAAATATGAGCTAATTGACCACCATCATGAACTCTTATAGTAAAAAACATAATAGAACTACCTGAAGAGCATACTTTTTTGGTTAAATTGCTATTTTCTATTATACAAACTTTTTTATCCTTCATTTTAGTATATAACATATCTTTTGTATAGTGTTGACTATTTAATAATTTATAAATTCTTTTAAAATCTTTTTTTGATGTAAAATATTGTCTTTCAATTTTTTCTTTCATTCTTTTATTTAGAGATGTGACATGATTAATTAAATATTGATTTGGTATTAATTGTTTTGTTTTTTCTTTGTTTAACCAATTAATATATTCATCCAAATTACCACTTTGAATGCATTTATTTAAATAATTATTAGGGAATTTAATACCTAACTTTTCAAAGTAGATTATTTGCCAATACATTATCCAATATTTTGCTGTTAAATCAACTAAAGGATTACTTAAAAGATCAATTTTATCTTGTCTGAAATTTTCAATAATACATACATTTTCTTCATCAGTAATTTCGAATAATAAATTCCATTTTTCTTCAATATTCCAATTGTTTATAATTCTTTTAATTTCAGGATTTATTTCCCTATTAACATCAGTAACCATTTTTTCTTTTTTACTATCGCAGATAATTCTTTTTCTGTCTTTTTCAGCTTTTACATATTCTTCAATAGCTTCAAATTGTTTGGTCCAATTTCTATATTCTTTTTCTAAATTATTATAAATAATCAAGGCTTTTTTTATTTTTGATGAAATTATGGCAAATTCGTCAGTCTTACAAAAATCATCAAGTTCTGCCAAAGTAATACTTTTTCCCTTTTCTTTTAAAAAATTATTGATTAAATTAACTTTATTAATTAATATTTTTTCTTGTTTACATGGATTGTTTTTTTCAAAAGCCTTTAATAACACATGGTAATTTATATCATTATCAAATATAAGATTACAACATCCTAAATATTTTTTCAGTAAATCATTAACATCATTTCTTAGGTTATAATATTTTTTACTTTCTATATCCTTTTTTACATCATAACCCAAATAATCTAAAAATTTTAAACTTAATTCCTTTGATTTTATTTCTTTTAAATGCCATATGTAAGACTCAATTCCATCAACATCTAAGTAATCAAAAATCGTTAGATTATTTAATTTTTCTTCAATCATATCATGATATTCTTCCCCATAAATAGCAGTAAATGCTTCGATAGCATAGGGAATTAATTCTTCAAAATTAATTTGTAAACTATCCATAATATCCCCCTTATTTAATTCTTAAATATAATAATAAAAACTATATAAATTTTCTCATTGATTATTAAAAAAAGCAAATTTACCTCTTTATTTTCCGTAAAAAAAGCTACTTATGATGTGAATCCCATTTAGGAGACACAAATAAAAAAGCAATATATTAAAAAGAGAAAAGTCATTTTTCTCTTTTTGTGTAAGTTTTTAAAATTTATTTATTTTTCTTTGCTTGATATAGATTAATGTCTGCTTTTTTTATTAACATATTTCTTATTTCATCAGTTTTTTTAGAAGTATCTAATGTGCTAGGGTCTATATTAACATACCCAAAACTCATTTTTATATTAAATTCATTATTATCAAGTTGTACATAGTCTTTTGCCATACTTTCTTTAATTTCATTAATTTTCTTTTCGGTATCTTTTAAAGATATATTTTTAATTAATAGTAAAAATTCGTCGCCACCAAAACGTGTAACAATATCACTTTTTCTATCAGCAAACCAATCATTAGCATGTCTCGTATTAGCAATTAATATTTTACCGATTTCTTGCAATACTAAATTACCACATTTATGGCCATATGTATCATTAATTTTTTTAAAGTCATCCATATCAGCCATGATAATGGAAAAGTTTTCTTTATTTTTAATTGCCCATTCAATATAATCATTCATTAATGAACTAGTTTCCTTTCGATCTTTTAATAAGTGAGTTAATCCGTCAATTTTTAATTTCTTTTCCTCATTTTTAAAACTAGTTATATCTTCTAAAAAGTGAATGGTATGATAATCATCATTATCTTGCTTGATATCTTTACTTAATAATTGATACCAAGTTTTACTTTCCTTATGATAATATTGGTTTGCATTATGAACAATGCTATCATTTAGTAATTCATTATATATTTCTAAATCTTTATCTAAAGTAGGATATACTATATTACCATTTTTATCTTTTTCTATGTATATAACATTTTTAAGCTCTAAGTAAGTTTTTAAGACAATGTCTTTATCTATCATAGTTAACTCCTTTATTTTTGCTAATATATATTATGTTTTTAATTGTTAATTAGACTTATTTCTTTCTAAATAATATAAAATTGTATTATAAAACAAGGAAAAAATCAATTGTTTAGCAAATAAAAAAGACATATAATCGCTATATGTCTAAAGTTTATAATAAGATTTAAAAATAAAAGCCAAATAAGATGCCACAACAAGCTCCAACTAAGTGGCCTAAGTGAGATACATTGTCCTTTTTTGATAATCCATCGATAATTTCGTTTACTACATAACATAAGCAAATTAATATCAACGTAAGAGGAATTTTGCCGGCTTGAATATTTACAAATGAACTTAAAACAATTAACATAAATACAATATTGCTTGCTCCTAAAATGGAAATATTTTTTGGTCTTAAGGAGTTTATTAATCCTGTAATACCAGCTGTAATTAATATCATATAAAGAAGATTTAAACTACCATATTTTTCTTCTATCATAGGCCCAATTAATAATATATATAGAAAATTATTCATAAAATGTGACCAATTTTCATGACCTAAAACATGTGTAAATAATCTAAGATAAGTTAAAGGATTTAATAAAGAACTACGATATGATGAAAATAATAATTTATTAATTTTATTTTTACTTACATTGTTTAAAATTAATACTAAGAGCGAAAGAAAAAAGAAAGTTAATATAACAAAGGAATTGTATTGGATAAAATTAATATAATATTCGATATTTTTCATAGTACCACCATTAAAATTATATCAAAACTTTCAATAAAAAATAGTAAAACTTTTTGTTTTACTATTTCTTGTCTTTCTTAATTTTATCTTTCTTTTGATCTTTTTCTTCTTTTAATAGTTTTTCATCTTTAGCAATATTTTTTTCAGCTAATGCTTCTTCAGCTTGTTCATCATCATCAGTACTTTTTTTATCTTTTTTTTCTTCACTAACTTCATTAACGTCAATTCCTAATTTATCATAAATTGCATCAATTCTATTATTTAATTTCTTATTATAAGTACTAATAAATATTATTATGATAAGTGTAGAAACAGTGATGAAACCTAGATTCCAATAGATACTAGATGAGCTAGTAGTAGTTGTTTTATTTTCGTTTTTGCTAGCTTTCTCCATTTCTTGCATTACATCATACTTTTCATCTTTTTCATACTCTGTTTTAATTGCTTCTTTTATATCATCGTCCCAATCTGATACATAACCAGGGAATACTTTTTCTCCGATGATTATATATGGAACACCTCCAGCATCTTCGCCAGTAAAATCAGCAACTTTTTCAAGTAATTTTGAATTGTTTTTATCATTCCATACTTCGTAAGAAACTAATTTAAAATACTTTCCATAATCATCAACTATACTATTTAAAAAAGTTAAAAAAGATTGACAATAACCACAACCATGACCTCTAAAAAGGTAAATAGTTACTTGATCATCAGTTTCCTTATATTTGCTTAAATCATGTTTTATATCTTCTTGTGTTAATGCTTCTTCTAAGTTAGTTGTCTTATAACCATTAGCATCGGTAGATTCTGCGTTCGCAAATACTGGAAACATCATTGTTAATAGAAAAATAAAAATAATAAATTTCTTTTTCATACCAAACCTCACTTCTAAGTAAGAAACTACTTTCTATACCAAAATAATTATAACATAAAATGATTTTATTTAAATATTTTATTGTATACTTTATTATCTTTTTTAATTAAGAAAAGAATGTTATAATCTATATAATAGAAGAGTAGGTGCAATATGAAAAAGTTAGTTAATTTTTTTCTTTTACTTTCTATACCATTGATTACGTCTGCTAAAACTATAACTAATTACAATGTTAAGGCGGATTTTAATGACTATAGCAATATTAAAATTCAGAAAATAATTGAAAAAAATGATAATGAAATTCTAGAAGAAGTTTTACAAAACAATGTTGATAATACCAAGATTATTAACAGCAATATTGTTTCTAATATGAATTATAGTCTAGAAGAAAAAGATAGTTACACTAAAATATTATATCGTGAACCAAGTAATAAAATTCTTTTAGACTATGAAATGAATTTAACAACGTCATCAAAAGATAATAGCTATATTTATCCATTGGTTAATGAAATAGATGACAACATTAACAACCTTAACATAAGAGTTACTCTTCCAAAAGAATATGCTATTGTAGAACTTATAATTGATGAAAAGCCAGTATCTAAAAACCAAATTAAAATAGAAAATAACGTTTTAAGTTCTAAGATAACTAACTTAAAATCGTCTTCTTCTGTTAAACTAAAAATAGTCAAAAAAACAAATATAAAAATAAGTTTATTAACAAAATTATCCTTATTTTTTCCAATCGTAGGAACAATAATTAGTTATTTATTATGGTATTTTTTAGGAAAAGATCACCCATATAAAATAAAAAAGACAGCTAATATTCCTAAAAATACAGACTTTATATCATCAGCCATTACTTATAATAATGATTTAAATGCTCAAGATATAAAATTATTATTAGTAGAATTATTAAATAAAGAATACATATATATTAAATCGACGTCTAAAGGATTAAAATTTGTTAAAGGAAATAAGTATGATGGTAAAAAATATATTATTTCTTTATTTCTACGTTGTTTATTTCGTATCAAGGATAACGAAGAAATAAATGGTAAGATAAAATATAAGTATGTTGATGAAATTTTGATATCAGATATTAATTATGATAATTTAGTTTATGAAATTAATAATAGGGTAGAAGAAACGAAAACAAAAGAACAATATTTTGAAGAAACATCTTCTATTAATAAAATATATATTTTATTAATCGTTGTGATGAGCTTATTACTAGTATGCTGTAATCCACTAATTACTTACAATAAAATATTATTTATTCCTTTAGGAACAATATTGGCTTTAATAACTTTTACTATTTTGAATATAATAGTATCTAAGTTTGATTTTGAAAAATTAAAAATAGTAGAATTTGCAGCTGGTTATACAATTATAATTGCTTTAATTTATTTACTAGGTATAAAATTAATTAATATTAATCGTATCTATTTAAATGCATATGTTATCGGTATATTCTGTTCAACTTTAATGCTTGTATTATATAAATATATGCCTAAAAGAACTAAAAAAGGTACTAAGATAATAGCTCAACTAGAAAGCTTAAAATTGTTTATTGATACATCAACTAAAGAAGAAATAAACAGTGTTATTGAAGTAAATGAAGAATATATTTACGAAATAATTCCATATACATATTTATTTAATAATGAAAATATCTTAAAAGAAAAAATGACCACTGAAAAAATTACTGGTCCAAAATGGTTAAAGAAAAAAGAAAAATTTACGATAGATGAAATTTATGACTTAATAAATTCTATTTGTAAAATATAAAGTATTTGTAAATATAAAATATAAGTGTTAATATTAAAATAGGAGAGGATTATATGACAAGTATAAATGAAAATAATATTACTTTTAGACAAATAAAAAGTTACTTAGAAGATCAATGCATTGATATTAATAGCATTGAAGCTCAATATTCTAAGTTAACTGCTAATACCGTAACTAATACAGAAAAAGATAAAATAATGGCATACTTTACAGCTAATAAAAGTAAAGTTGTCGATTTTTGTAATGCTCATAACAGATTAGAAGAACAACAACCGAGTTTAAAAAAAATAGTATAGTGAAAAGCTATATTATTTTTTATGTACAAATTATAAAAAAATAATGTATAATATATAATAGATAATAATAAGATATGGAGGTATAAAAATGAACATTGTTATTCCTAAACCTGTTAATGAAATTTTAAACCTCTTTATTGAATATGATTACCAAGCTTATTTAGTTGATGGAACTGTTAGAGATCTAGTTATGGGGGAAAAAGTAAAAAAATATAATATTGCTACTAATGCTCCTTTAATGGAAGCACAAAAGATTTTAAAAAATTATGATTTATGTTTTAATGGTGAGAATAATCAAATATTAGTTCTCAATAATCCAAAATTTCCAATGGAAATTGTTGAATATAATACCAATACTAATGATATTGAAAGTTTCTTAAGTCTGCAAGACTTTACAATGAATGCACTTGCTTATTCTGATGAAGACGGCCTAATTGATTATAGCAGTGGTGTTATTGATATTAGAAATGAAATTATTAAAGTAAATGGCGATGATGAAGAAAATTTAGTTGCAGATCCATTACGTATATTAAGAGCTATTCGTTTATCTGGTGAATATAAAATGCGTATAGATCTTCAAACATCTGAATATATGTTTGAAAATAAAGAATTATTAAAGGAAGTCGCTCCAGAACGTCTTCGTGATGAACTATCTAAGATTCTTGAAGTTGATAAGTGTGCTTTTTATTTAAAAAAATATTTTGATATCTTCTTGGTCATAATTCCCGAATTAGCTTTAATGGAAAATTTTGAACAGAATAGTCCGTATCATATATATGATGTTTTAGAACATACCTTAGTTGCTTTAAAAAATTCTGAAAATAGTTTAGATTTAAGACTAGCCATTCTTTTTCATGATATTGCTAAACCATTAACTTATGTTCGTGATAAGAATGGTAATGGTCATTTCCCTTATCATTGCAAAAAGGGTGCTGAAATGACTCGTGAAATAATGAATCGCTTAAAGTTTAGCAAAAAAAGAATTCAGCTTATTACTAAACTTGTTGAATATCACGACGTTGAATTCCCTGAAAAAGAAAATTTATTAAAACAATTTTTAGCTAAATTTGATAATGTGGAAATAGAACTACTTTTTAAATTAAAAAAAGCCGATCTTTTAGCTAAAAATCCAAATTATAAAAATGAAATGAATAAAATAGATGATGAATTCAATCGAATTCAAGCTATATTAAAAAGTCGCAGTTTCTTAAAAAAGAACGAATTAAAAATAAATGGTAAAGACTTGATAGGCCTTGGAATTAATCAAGAAAACATAGGTAAAACAATGGATTTCTTATATAAAGAAGTTTTAAATGGTAATATTAAAAATAATAAAGATAAATTAATTTCTTATGTTATAAATAAAATTTTACCTAAAGGCTATGATGAATAAAGAATAATTTGCCCATCCAAATTATTCTTTTTTTAATATTTTTTTTCAATAGTGTTATAATAACGTAAAGGAGGTTAATATGATAAAGAAACTTATTTCAGAGTTTGTTGGAACTATGTTATTAGTATTCTTTGGTTGTGGAACAGCAGTAATTTGTAATACTTATGTTACAAAAGTTTCTAATTATCCACTTGCATTCACTATTTTACCTATTGCATTAGCATTTGGTTTAGTTCTTATAGCTTTATGTTATACAATTGGTAAAGTATCTGGTAGCCATGTTAATCCAGCCGTTTCTATTGCTATGTTAATTAACGGCCGAATGGATGTAATTGAGTGCATTGAATATATTTTTGTTCAAATATTAGGAGCTTTATGCGGCGCTGGAATTCTTTCCTATATAATGGGAACAACAGCTTCACTTGGTGCTAATGGATATGATATGCAAAGTGCTTTAAGTGGTATTACAACTTTACCGGTAGCATTTATTGTAGAAATTATCTTAACATTTATTTTTGTTATGGTAGTTTTAAGTGCAACAGCTAAAGATGAAAATAATAATGCTGGCCTAGTAATTGGTTTAACATTAACTCTTGTTCATATTTTGGGTATTCCATTTACTGGAACAAGTGTTAATCCAGCTAGAAGTTTGGGACCTGCTATATTAACAGGAGGGACAGCTTTTAACCAAGTTTGGGTATTTGTTTTGGCTCCAATTGTAGGTGCTGTTCTAGCAGCATTATTCTATAAATACATAATTAATGAAGAAACAACAAAAACTTCAAAAAAATAAGACACTTTTAAGTGTCCTATTTTTTTTAATCAATACTAATAACTTTCTTAGTTTCTATTTTTTCTTTCTTAGGAATAGTTAAAAGTAAAGTACCATTTTTAAATTCTGCTTTAATAGCATCTTCATCTATGTCAGCAAAGCTAAAGCTTCTTGAAGTTTTTTTATAAACTCTTTCTTTTCTTATATATTTTTTATTTTCGTCATTTTCTTCATCAGCTTTTTCTGCTGTAATAGTTAAAACGCCTTCATTACATTCGATTTTAATGTCTTCTTTATTAAAACCTGGAATATCCATTTCTATATTATATAAACCATCTTTTTCGTAAATATCACATTTCATTAATTGGGTACTTACATTCTTTCCCATATCATCTAATATATCATCTAAATAAAAACCTCTTGGTATTAAATTAATCATTATTTATTCCTTCTTTCTATAAGCATAATACCACTATAATTAGCACTTGTCAATAAAGAGTGCTAATTATACTAATATTTTATACAATTTTTACAATATTATGCATTTTTGCTATAATAAATTAATTGCAGGTGAGTAATATGTGGAAAATAGGGAACGTAGAAATAAAAAATAAAGTAGTTTTAGCACCTATGGCTGGTATATCAAATACTTCGTATCGAAAAATAATAAAAGCAATGGGAGCTGGCTTAATTTATGCTGAAATGGTAAGTGATAAAGCTCTAGTTTTTGATAATAAAAAAACTTTTGATTTATTAAAAATGTCTGAAGAAGAAAGACCGATAGCTCAACAAATATTTGGAAGTGATGTTACTTCATTTGTCGAATCAGCTAAGATTGTTGAAAAAACTATGCATCCAGATATTATAGATATTAATATGGGATGTCCTGTTCCCAAAGTAGCTGTTAGGGCTCAAGCTGGAAGTGCTTTATTAAAAAATCCGAAGAAAGTTTATGAAATTGTTTCTGCTGTTGTTAATACTATTAATGTTCCTGTAACTGTAAAAATTCGTAGTGGTTGGGATGAAAAAAGCATTAATGCTGTTGAGATAGCTAAAGAAATTGAACGGGCTGGTGCCAGTGCAATAGCTGTTCATGGTCGCACGCGTGCTCAAGGTTACAGTGGTAAAGCTGATTGGAATATTATTAAAAAAGTTAAAGAAGCTGTTTCGATTCCGGTAATTGGTAATGGTGACATAACAAGCTGTTATGATGCTAAAAAAATGCTGGAAGAAACAGGATGTGATGCCGTTATGATTGGTCGTGGTGTTTTAGGAAATCCTTGGTTAATAAAAGAATGTGTTGATTATTTAGAAAATGGAACTTTACCACAAGAAGTTTCTTTCTTAGAAAAAGTTGACATGATGAAAAAACATTATGAATTATTATTAAAAGATAAAACAGAAAAACAAGCATTACTAGAAATCCGCAGTCACATTATCTGGTATTTAAAAGGGATGCCCAAAAGTAAAGAAATAAAAAATAAAATATGTCAAAGTAAAACTTCAGAAGAGATGTTTAACATTATAAATGATTATAAAAATTATTTATTAAATAATGAAATTTAAAAAACATATTACAGTTTATCTTCGTAATATGTTTTTTATTTAACAAACTTTTTTGTTAATGAATCATATAAATTTTCTTCATAATCATATAGATTTGTTGTTAAACTTATTTTAAAATGTTCTAAAATACTAAAAATATTATTATTATTTCCATACAAAATTATATTTTTTAAAATATATAAAGCTTTTTCTTTATCTGTTTGGTAAATAGAATATAGTTCAATCGCAATTAAATATGGAATTTGATAAATATAGTCAGAACTTAAAGAGTAGATTGCTAAATATTCTAAAGTCTCTTCTTCATATTTATATTTTTCTTTTAATATTTTAATTAAATCTTCATCAGTAGAATGAGGATATTTTTTTATTAATGCCAATACCCGATTCTTTAAATAAATTGTATCACAAGCTTCTTTGACATTAACATGAAGTTGAAATCTTCTTTTAAAATTATCTTTTGATGTAACTTTATTTTTACAGAACCAATCACAACTAATTAATTCCATAAACATTGCTGATACTTCACGCACAAAAAAGTTATAAATAAAATCTTGATTATTCATAGTATCTAAAGCATGCTCTATTTCGTGAACTAAAATTGTGAATTTTGTTAAGTTTCGATATCCTGGAACAAAGACGAAGCTTTCATCTAAACTTTTTACATAGACCATCATTCCATCAGAATATTTAGATGGCGCTATAAATTTTAAATGATCTTCCATATTTAGTGTATAAGAAACAAATGGATTGTAAAAGAAATTTCCCTGTTCTTTAAAAAAGTCATGAGCTAAAGAAACGGCCTCATCATCACTTATATTTAGTTTTTGAAATTTTATACTAGGTTTTCCAAAAACTTCAAAACTACTTTTTTTATAAAATTTTCTAACTTGTTGATAATAGGGGGTAAAATAATCAAAATCTTCAAGATCTTCTTTTAAACCATCAATAATACTTAGTTCTCGTTCTTTTTCAAAATTTTTAAAATTATTTTTAAGATTTTCTATGGTTGATTTTAATAAATTAATATCATCGATTTCTTCAGGAGCATATTGTTCTAATAAATCAAGTTTATCTTTTAAATCTTTTCGTTTTATATCGTATTTTGCCATAGATATTCTCCTTTTTTATCAAATCTTTTTAATAATTCTAAATATTGTTGAAAATTTTCACCAGGATTAATTCCTAAAGAGTTTACATAACTTAAATATTCTCCTTCGGTTTTGCCGCTAGCTTTGGTAATTGCTATTAGTGATTCTAATGCTTTTTGTGGATCTTGTCTATAAATTAAAAATATTTCAATTGCAGTAAAATATGAAACAATATAATGAAAATTATCTGTAATTTTAGTTGCTAATATAGTTTTTGGTTTCAAATTTTCTAATTTACATTTTCTTTTTAAATATTTTTTAATCTTTTTTTTATCAATTAATTCTTTAAAAGAATAATCATTGTACATATTGGCTTTTAAGCAAATTAACTTAGTTTCAGTTAGATAATCTTTAATAATATCGAAAGCTAAGTAAAGTGCTTCAGTTGATGTTGCCTCATTTTCTAATAATTGATAATTAGTTAATGTTTCAAAAAATAAACTTTCAACTTCTATGAATGGATATTTTTCAACATCCCAAATGCTTCTTTTATTAATATAATTTACTATACTATGAGCAATTTCATGATTGATTGTTAGAAAGTCTTGTATGGTTTGTTCTCTTTGTACTTCCAAAAAAGAAAGCTTAGTGTTATAAACAGAGAAAGTTAAACCATCTGCAACTTTTCTGTATTTATTAATTCTTAATCTTTTCTCAAAACCTTTTTGAACCATTTGATAAGCAAGATTAAATTCTCCATTAAATTGCTGATAAAATAAGTCTGCTGCTTCCATTAACTTTGCATCTGAAACTTTAATACGAGCTAAAGTTTCACCCTTAATATTTAATTTTTTTCCCAGTATATTCGCTTTTCTCACTATTGGCATATAATAACCAAATTTTTTTAAACTATCTAAATCATCTAAAAGTATTTTATAGTAATTTGTTTTTTGAGGTAAACTAAAATTAAATTTTTTGTAATAATATTTTTCTATTTCATTTAAAGTCCATAAAGTTTTTTTAATATTTACTTTATCTTTATCTGAAGCTGTTTTCAATAAAATATTACATTTGGCCTTTAAATGTTTTATGTATTGAATGTCCCAATTTTTCATTATTTTTCACCATATCTAAAGATTTTCTCATTTTGCTTATAATTTCGTTTACCATAAAGTTAGTATGCTTTCCCAAATCTAATTCGTTATAAATATTGCCAAATTCGCTACTAATGTCAGTTTGTCTCAAAATATTTTTAAATATTTGTAAGGCTTTTTCTTTGTTTTGTTCATAATAATAAATATAAACAAGTTCTAGTGCAGCTTCAAAACTCACTACATAATTTCCATTTTCGTATATTGAAAATGATAAAATTTCTTTTAACTTTTTATTGTCGATTTTATAATCTTTATATAATTTTAATAAAAGTTTAAGATTATATTTAGAATTATTTTTTTCGAATGCATCATACAACATTTTTTGTAATACTAAGTAATTAGAGTATTCAAAATAAGTAATTAGATTTGAAAATAACCAATGATTTTTTTGTACCTCATCAATATTACTATCCTCATCAAATAAAGCTACTAATTCTGGAAATAAAGAGGGTAGTTCATTAAAATAAATTTCACTACTACATTGATACGTTGGATTAACAAAAAAAGCAATCACATGTCCATATTCATGAATTAAATCAATATATTTTTTATAAGAAGTACTTTTATCAACAGAAATATATGCTTTTCTTAATGCTTCAATAAATAGAGTATAAGCATCTTTTTCCGTTGCATAATATTTTTGAGAATGATGTTTAACAAATTTTAAATTTTCTTTTCTATTTTTTATTGCTTCCTGATAAATAGTATATAGTTCTGTATCAAACTTTTTATAAAAAATATCTGTTAAAAATAAAGCTTTTTCAGTACTTACTTTAGCCTTTGTTAAAAAAGTAAAGTCCTCATGTTTACCAAGTAATTCTGTGATTTTGTCAGAAAGTGCTAACATATCATCTCGATATTCATTAACATCAAAGTAAAAATCAGCTACTAGGTTATAATAACGTTTTGAATGAATACAGCAATTCATAGTTTCTAAAAAGTCATCTTTAGTACTAGATTGTTTTTCGTTGACACTTATTTGACTGATAAAAATATAATGATTTAAATAATCTAAACATTCTTGCAATTTGAATTTTTTTGCTAAGTCTGTTTCTTCTTGAATCATTTTACTCAATTGTAAACAATCTCTTTTTAAGTCTTCTAACCCCCATTTATAAGCCATCCTAAAATCCCCCTTAATATTTAAGATGTTATGATAACATAAGAGTGTCTATTAAGCAACTTTATAAAAAAATTTGATTGACTCCATATAAAAAAAAGTATATACTTATTATAGTAAGGAGGTATACAGGAAGTGACCTTTATATAATGTCGCATCATGTATATAGAACATAAACTTGAAATACAGTGAGAATAATTGAGAAATTGTTATTCCTTTTTGTAAAATAGCATGGTTATTTAAGACATTCTGATAGATATAAGCCTGCAAAACTTATATGTATCATGGCTTTGCCGCACAACTTGTAACATGTGTATTTAGCGGTACATTTGTATATTAGTAATAGCTTACTAAGACCCCAAGTTGTTTCCAGCGTGACTGCAATCACGACTGAAGAGGATATTAACACAAATTAATATTCTGGGTTACGTACTGTTAGTCGCTGAATGGTTTTTATTTCATCACCATTTGACCACTATTCACGAAAGTGATTTACCAAATTGCCATTTTTCAATGCCGTTAGTTAGCATTTTCTAAAATCCCAATAAGGGCAGCAGAAGAAAAGTGAAAATGATGGATGGCTTTCATACTAGGTTGATTTAAATAAATGTTTAAATCACAAGTGTGTTATGCAGCTAAGTTCATTTTGTGAAAGAAAGTTAATAACTAGCTTATAGGAATTACATATATTATTCTGATTGATAATTGCATAGAATATATATGTTTGGGAATATAAGAAAAGTGTAACAATTGAGTAACAATCTGGCCACGTTTAAAAATTGGAAAGTCTTAAACTTGTCTTGCAAGGGAAACAAGCAATCCAAACGTTGAGTATCGTTCTACATGGTTAGCTCCCATGTAGCTAAGTGCAATATACTATATCGTGTGTGCGCGTATAAATAAAATTTAGCGATGAATTGGAGAACTTTTATACAACAGTATAGTTAGACGTGAATGTATAAATATATTTGGATATAGGATGATTGATGTCAAAATATTGATGAAACTATCAAAATAGTATGTCAAATTCATTCTGCTATATGGAAGTTAATTTTTAAATGTACAAATGCAAAAAAATAAAAATATAGATTAAGCAATTATTTATTGATTTAATTATTAATAGATAATAGAAATCTAAAGGAAAAGAACGATTGATGTTCTTTTTTTTTGCGTTAAAATAAATGTCTATAAAAATTTATATCTATTGACTATCAACAATTAAAATTATAAAATTATAATAAGGAGGAAAGTAATCCTAGTATTATAAAGCTTTCGTCTTTGCTTAGAAAGGTAAAAAGGAGGAATTTACGTGAAGGCAATGGTAGGTTCAAGTATCTTAGCTAATAGCTTTGATGCTGGTGTTGAAACTGCAAAAAATTCAATGAAAGGAATTAAAAAACCAAAAATTGGTTTATTATTTTCATCAATAAAATATAATCAAGATGAATTGATAAAAGGAATTAAATCAGTTGTTCCTGATTTAAGAGTTATTGGTTGTACATCATCAGGAGCGATCATGACACCTGAAGGAATTATTTCAGGAGATAATGGATTTGCTGGTATGATGGTTCTAGAAGATAATGAATTAAATGTTGGTGTAGCAAGTTCACCACGTGGTACAGATCCTCGTGAAACAGGACGTCAAATAACTAAAGAAGCAATGAAAATGGCTGGTAAAAATCATGCTCCAGTAGCATTTGCTATGTTTGCATCTCCAGCTGAAGAAGAATATTACCTAAAAGGAATTCAAGATGTAATTGGTGAAGTTCCAATGTTTGGTGGAAGTGCTGCTGATGATGCTGTAGCAGGTGAATGGAAAGTATTCTGTGAAGATAAATCATTTGGTGATGGTTGTGCTGTAGCTTTATTCTACACAACAAAAGAAATAAAAAATGTATTTACAGGTGCATATAATGAAACAGATAATGTTGGAATCGTAACTAAAGTTGAAAATGATCGTCGTATTGTTGAAATAGATCATGTTCCAGCATTGAAAAAATATGCTGAATGGACTGGCTTAAATGCTGATGAACTAATGGGTCAAAATTTATTAGCAGCATCAGTACCTATGGCTTTAGGTGTAAAAACTGTTCAAGGAGACTTAACTTGTGTTCGTCACCCAATGATTGGAAATCCTGATTATTCATTCAATGTAGGTGCAAAAGTAGCTGAAAAAACAGCTGTTATTCAATTACAAACAGATGTTGATGGTTTAATTGATGGTGCTGTAAAAACTATCAAAGAAGTTAAAAATGGCTTTGATCCTGCTGCTATGTTTTTAGTACATTGTGGTGGAAGAAAACTTTGCATTGGTGATCGTGTTGACGAAGACTTCGTTGCTATCAAAAATGCTGCTGGTGACATCCCATTTATTGTAGCATTCACATTTGGTGAATATGGACAAATGAATCACTCTGGTGCGAATATTAATGGTTTATCATTATCCTTTACAGGATTTTCAAAGTAGGTGATTAAATGGCAAAAAATTTAATAGGTAGTGAATGGCTAAATGCCAGTGATGGTGCAATTATCAAAATAACTAATCCTGCTACAAACGAATTTATTGATAGTGTTCCAGAAAGTACAAAAAAAGATTGTGATGCTGCTGTTCAAGCTGCTAAAAAAGGACAAAAAATATGGGTAAAGAGACCACTTCATGAAAGAGCTGCTATCTTAATGAAATTTGTTTCTTTGGTTGAAAGAGATAAAGATAAATTAGCTAAATTATTAAGTGATGAAACTGGTAAACCAATTACTGAAGCATATGGTGAAATTGGTAATGTTTCTATAGGTATACCTGCATTCTGCGAAAAAGCTAAACATGAATACGGAAATATGATTCCAGCAGGACAAGAAAATGGTAATGAAAACACATTACAATATACAGTTCAAGCCCCTCTAGGTGTTGTTGTGGCTATTATTCCATTCAACTTCCCTAGTGACTTATTCTGTCAAAAAATACCTGCAGCGTTATTAATGGGGAACTCTGTTATTATGAAACCATCTCCACACAATCCATTAACACTTACTAAATATGCTGAATTATTACTTGAAGCTGGTGTTGATGAAGGAGCTATAAATGTTATAAATGGTACTGGCGGTATGGCTGCTCAAGCTTTAGCTGCTAATCCTGGTGTTAGTCTTGTTAGTTTAACAGGAGCAACTAAATCAGGAATCGAAACAATGAAGACTTGTAGCCAAAATTTAACTCACTTAATGCTTGAATTAGGTGGAAATGATGCCTTTATTTTAGATCGCGATGGCGATGTAGACTTAGCTGTTGAAGAAACTATTTGGGGCCGTTTATACAATACTGGTCAAGTTTGCTGTGCATCAAAACGTTTCTTAATTCATAACTCAGTTAAAAAGGAATACATTACTAAATTAAAAGAACGTATTTCTAAGATTAAAAGAGGTATGCCAAGTGATCCAAGTGTTGAATTAGGATGTTTAGTAAGCGAAGATGCTGCTAAAAAAGTCGAAGAACAAGTTGCTCAAACTGTTAAAGAAGGAGCAAAAATTATCTTAGGAGGTACAAGAAATGGTGCTTTCTATGATCCAACAATTTTAGATGGTGTTACTAAAACAATGGCGGTTGCTAAAGATATGGAAATCTTTGGCCCAGTAATTTCTATAATTGGATTTGATGACATTAATGAAGCAGTTAAAATAGCTAATCAATCTTCATTTGGACTATGTGGATGTATTATTTCGCGTAACATGAATAATGCACTTAAAATAGCTAACCAATTGGAGTGCGGTGGAGTCATTATTAATGGTGCTTCATTCTTCAGATCATTTGAAATGCCATTTGGTGGATGGAAGCATAGCGGTATAGGTAATGAAGGCGTTATGAGTACTTTAAAAGAAATGTCACGTACTAAAACCGTTATTTTAAAAAACGTCTTAAAGTAATTTATTTATAACAATTTTATATAATAAAAAGATGAAAAAAGCTTGACAAAAAAAGCTTTTTTTGTTTGCAAAAAAACTCAAAAATCAAAAAATGTCAATTTTGTGAAAATATCAAAAAGTCAAAAATGTCAAAAAAAGTCAAGTTTTATAAATTTGTGAAATGATTAAAAAAAATCCCATATATATGCCAAAAAATGGGATAATAATGACATGATAATATCAAAAATTAAATAAGACAAATGTCCTAAAAATCACAAAAATTGCAAAAATCAAAAATCACAAAAATTGCAAAAATCAAAAAAAAATTCAAAAACAACTTTTCATTTTCTCAAACACAATATATAATGAATTTAGGAAAAGGTAGAAGGAGAGTTTTTGTATATGGCAAAAAATAATGAAGAAGAAAATTTCGAAAAATTACTTGTTGTCAAAAGAAATGGCAAAAAAGTTGAATTTAATAAAACAAAAATAGCAATGGCTATTAAAAAGGGTTTTGATGATGTAATAGAATCAACAACTGATGAAGAAACAGGAATTGCAAAATATTCTGAAAAAGATATGCAAAAAGTTTTTCATGATGTTCTAGGCAGAATTTCTAAAGATTATCAAGACAAAGAAAAAATAAAAATAGAAGAAATTCAAGATTTAATAGAAAAATCTTTAAAAGAGAATAAGTATGAAGATGTTTATGAAAGCTTTGCCGAATATCGTGAGAGAAGAGCTCAATCACGTGAGGCTTTCACAGAAGACAAAAGAACTCATAAATTCTTAAAAACTTTAGAGGGACTTGCTTTAAAAAGTGCTTCAGAGGATGATACAAAAAGAGAAAATGGCAACATTGATGGTAATTCAGCAATGGGAACTATGCTTCAATTTGGTTCAAATGTATCTAAAGAATTTTCTAAAACATACCTAATGAAAAAGAAGTTTGCTGATGCCCATGATGAGGGAGATATTCATATTCATGACATGGATTTTGAAGCAATGGGAACAACAACTTGTCTTCAAATAGATTTGGAAAGATTATTTAAAGGTGGTTTCTCAACAGGCCATGGCTATTTAAGAGAACCAAATGATATCATAAGTTATTCTGCTTTAGCAGCTATCGCTATCCAATCTAATCAAAATGATCAACATGGTGGTCAATCAATCCCACTGTTTGATTATTACCTAGCACCAGGTGTAGTTAAAACGTTCCGTAAGCAATTAAAAATGACTATTCAAGATTTGTTAGATTACTCAGATTTTGCTTCATTTGTTAATTTCAAAACAATTGAAAATGAAATAAGTAAACTAAATACAATTGAAACAAAAGTGGAAGTATTCGAAAAATTTTATAAAGATAATGCATCTTTAAAAAGATTATTTCAAATGTCTTTAGAAAAAGCAGTAACAAAGACTGATAAAATAACATATCAAGCAATGGAAGCTTTTGTTCATAATTTAAATACTATGCATTCGCGTGCTGGAGCTCAAGTTCCGTTTTCAAGCATCAATTTTGGTACAGATACTTCACCAGAAGGTCGTATGGTTATGAAAAATTATTTACTAGCAGTTGATGCTGGTTTAGGACATAGTGAAACCCCAATTTTCCCTATTTCTATCTTCAAAGTTAAAGAAGGAATTAACTATAATCCAGGTGATCCTAACTATGATTTATTTAAACTTTCATGTAAAGTATCAGCAAAACGTTTATTCCCTAACTTTGAATTTATAGATGCTCCATATAACTTACAATACTATGTTCCAGGTCGTCCAGAAACAGAAGTCGCAACAATGGGATGTCGTACTAGAGTAATGGGAAATGTTGTTGATCCAGACAAAGCAATAACTCCAGGTCGTGGAAATTTGTCATTTACAACCATAAACTTACCAAGACTAGGAATTAAACATGGTATAGTTGGTTCAAATGCCAATAAAAAAGCCGATATGAAAGGTTTCTATGAAGAATTAGATGAAAAATTAGAATTATGTAAAGATCAATTACTTGAAAGATTTGAAATTCAATGTAATAAAAGAGTTTATAACTTCCCATTCTTAATGGGACAAGGAAACTGGATTGATTCATCTAAACTAAAACCTAATGATAAATTAAGAAAAGTTCTTAAACATGGAACATTGTCAGTTGGTTTCATTGGCTTAGCAGAATGTTTAAAAGCCTTGATAGGAGAACACCATGGTGAATCAGCTAAAGCTCAAAAACTAGGTTTAGAAATTATTGGTCATATGCGTGAAAAACTTGATGAGTATAGTCAACAATACAAACTTAACTTCACTTGCTTAGCTACACCAGCTGAAGGACTAAGTGGTCGCTTTACTAAAATAGATAAAGCTATATACGGTAAAATAGCCGGAGTAACAGATCGTGAGTACTATACAAATTCATTCCACGTTCCAGTTTATTACAATATATCAATAGCTAAAAAAATAAAAACAGAAGCTCCATATCATGCATTAACTAATGCTGGTCACATAAGTTATATAGAATTGGATGGCGATGTTACTGAAAATGTTGAAGCATTTGAATCAGTAGTTCGTCTAATGAAAGAAGCTGGAATAGGCTATGGAGCAATTAACCATCCAGTAGATCGTGATCCAGTATGTGGATATGTTGGTGTAATAAAAGATGTTTGTCCAGGATGTGGTCGTCGTGAAGGAGATCCAATACCTGCCGAATTATTAAAAAATTTAAATCAATCAAAATAAAATTAAGAAAGAAGAGTAAAAATGAAAAAAGAAAGTATTGAAAAAGTTGCAGAACAAAAAAATGAAAGCAAAAAAATGGTTGGTGAAGGCGTAGGATTCGAAAGAATTAGAAGAATTACTGGATATCTTGTTGGAACAGTAGAACGTTTTAACGATGGTAAACGTGCTGAAGAAAGAGATCGTGTAAAACATACTTTTGATAAATAGAGAAGAGCTAATTAAAGCTTTTTTTTATTTATCCTTAAATAATAAATCTTCATATGCTATAATGAACAACGGGTGTTATTTAGTGAAAAAAAATAAAATTACAAAAACAAAATTTTTTTATGCTACTTTGTATCTTATTCTATTGATAGGTATCGTATTTACATTGAACAATTCCTTTTTATATAAAAAACCAATTGCTAAAATAATTGCAATTGATGAAACATATGTTAAAGATACCGAAGATGGGAACTATGGTTACAAAACAGCCATATATGAACAAAATATCAAAGCTATTATAAAAAATACACAATACAAAGACCGTGTTATAACAATTAAAAATACTTATCACAAAGGAGAAGTATATACTCAAAGATATCATAAAAATGATGAAGTCTTTGTTTCTTTAAATATAACTAAAGATGATATAAAAACAGTTCATATAGAAGGCTATAAAAGAGACAAATATATTGTTATTTTAACAAGTTTATTTATTATAGTAATTACTATTATAGGAAAATCTAAAGGATTATTATCTTTTATAAGTGTTATTGCTAATATTTTTATTTTTAATTTAGTAATTTATTTTAATGCTAAGGGCATATCTTTAATTTTAATGTCTTTCCTTTCAGCATTATTATCTTGTACAATCTGTTTAACTCTTGTTAGTGGCTTTAATAAGAAAACGATATCAGCTATCATATCTAGTTGTTGTGGACTTACAATTACTATGTTGATAAGTTTAATAGTTATTCACATCTCAAACTATAATGGACTTCGTTTTGACCAAATGGAATTATTAACACGACCTTATGAAGGAATCTTCATAAGTGAAATAATTATGGGTGGACTAGGTGCTATTATGGATATAGCTATAACTATATCTTCTTCCTTAAATGAAATAATTGAAAAAAATAAAAAGATAACTCTAAAAGAGTTGATAACATCAGGTAAAAATATTGGTCGTGATGTTACTAGTACTATGATAAATGTCCTATTTTTTACCTATATTTGTGGTGCAATTCCTAACTTGGTTTTATATTTTAAAAATGGTATCAGTATAAGTTCTCTTATAAATGAATTTATAAGTCTTGAAATGGCTCGTGCTCTTATTGGTGGAATAGGTATTTGCATTACTATTATTATTTCTATTTTTATTACTATCTTATTATATAAAAGGAGCTTAAATCATGAATAATATTTTACTTTTAATACTTTTATTTCTCCTACTTATTATAAGTGGCCGAAGAGGTTTAAAAACCTTTATAGCTATCTATTTAAATATATTTCTCTTAGTGTTTTTAATATTTTTAATAAGTTGTCAAATAAATCCTTTTCTACCAACAATTATTATTTGTCTTATAATATCAATGATTATCCTATTTTTCTTAAATGGTCAAAATAAAAAAACTATAGCTGCTTTTTTATCTGTTATTATAATATTAATTATTTTTATTACTATTACAATGATATGTATAAGAAAAACCTATATTCAAGGCTATACTGAAGAAACTATTGAGTCGATAGGATACATTAATTATGAAACTGGTTTAAACATGTATAATATAAGTACATCAGCTATTTTAATAGGTCTTATTGGTACTATAACCGATACTGCTATTGCTATTTCATCTGCCCTGTATGAAGTACACCAAAATAATAAAAATTTATCATTTAAAGAATTATTTAACTCTGGAATGAATATTGGCAAAGATATCTTAGGAACAACTACTAACACTTTATTTTTTGCTTATTTAGGCAGTTATATGACTATCTTTATTTACTTTCAAGATTTTAGCTATTCTTTCATTGATATAATAAATTCAAAGCTTTTTGCTCAAGAATTTGTTAATATAATATTAAGTGGCTTATCAAGTATTATGATAATCCCTATAGCATCTTATATAACTTCGTTTATTTGTTTATATGAAAGGAATGATTACAATGAAAAAAATGAATATCGTTTACGAAGACAAAGAAATATTAGTCGTCGACAAAGAAGCTAAAAAGTTAACTATAGCTACATCTAAAGAAAGAGAAAAAACTTTATACCACGAAGCAAGAGAGTATGTTAAAAAGCAATATCCTAAAAATAAAATCTTTATAGTCCATCGCTTAGATAAAGATACTTCTGGTTTAGTTTTGTTTGCTAAAAACGAAAATAAAAAATATTTCTTACAAAATAATTGGTCTAATGTTATAAGAAAATATTATGCTATTGTTGAAGGATCTTTTAAAGAAAAAAAAGGTATCTTGAAGTCTTATTTAGTAGAAACTAAGACTCTTGAAGTTTTTTCGACTAAAGATAAAAAAAGAGGCCATTTAGCTATTACAGAATATGAAGTAATGGCTACTAATGACAAATACTCTTTATTAAAAATAAATATTAAGACAGGTCGTCGTAATCAAATAAGAGTTCAACTAAGTGATATAGGACATCCTATTGCTGGTGATAAAAAATATCATAGTAAAACAGACCCTTTAAAAAGACTCTGTCTTCATGCTTATTATCTTGAATATCAAAATAATAATAAAACTTATAAATTTGAAGCTAAGTACCCAAAAGCTTTTAAAAAAATATTTGATATAGACTCTTTATAAAATAATTAGTTATGGTATAATTTAGATAGAATAAAGGGTGAATGCTATGGATAATTTATCTGAATTAATTTTTGGTAATATGTTTTTAATTATAACTTTTGGTTTAATTGCTTACATAATTGTTCAATTTAAAGATTTATCAACTAAAAGAAATGAATTAAATGTTAAGTTTTCCAAAGTCCTAGAACCTTATTTAAGTAAAAAAATAGCTGAAGCACGTGCTACTACCGATAGTATTTTAAAAGAATATGGTCGTGAAGACGAAATTAGTACCGAAATATCTCGTCTTTTACTAACTATTGAAAAAGCTGAATCAAAAGATTTAAATGATATTGTTAAGTCTAGTAATGCTATTAATAAATTTAAACTAAACCAAAATGTTGATTTAGAAAGATATCCTTCCTTAAAAAAACTTCAAGAATTAGGAACTTTTAATGAAAAAGATTTATCATCCTTTGATAATGGTATTGCTTTAGCTAGAAAAGAGTATAACACCCTAGCTTTTCGTTACAATCAAAAAGCTGGAGGGTTTCCTTTACAATATTTGACTAAATTATTTGGCTTTAAAGATCACTATGTGATTTTTGATCCTCCTAAAAGCGAAAATTACGAAGAAGAATATGAAGTATTTGAGGAAGAAGAACCAGAAATAAATCTTATAACATCGCTAAATCAACAAGAAAGAAAAAGTGATAAAGAACAAAATAATGAGACTATAAAAGAAGAACAACAAGATTTTGTCATGGAACATAGCGATATTATACTAAAACCAAGCAAAAATTTAACAACTTTAACTGATAAAGAATTACCATCATTAAAACAAAAAAATGAATAGAATATACAACATCTATTCATTTTTATTTCTTTAATTTTTTTAATTCGTCATATTGTTTATACATATATTGTACAGCATTTTCCAAAAAGAAATAATGAAAAATATAAAATATTAAAAATATCATTAAAATTAAAGCAATTGGAATAAAGATACAACTTAAAGTTATTAAAGCCATAAAGATAATGCAAAAGATTGCATAAAACAATGTAACCAATAGGTGTATTAATCGTTCGTGTTGAAAAAATTTTACTTTTATTAAAAACTCTTCTATATATATATCTAAATCTTTATGTTCTTTTTGCTTAATGTAAGTATCTGTTTCATCAATATATTTTTTCATATACTTTTTCATATTATCACCAACTATATTATAACAAAGAATTATTAAAAAATAACTATATTTGTTATATAATAAGAATAGGTGATAATATGAGTAGTAAGAAAAAAGAAACAATCATTATTTATGGATCCTTAGTAGCAGCTGTTTTTTGTTTATTAATAGCTAGTTTAGATTATTATCATGACTTATCCGATAAATCAGTAAAAAAAGAAGTAAACAAAGCAATCAATGAGCTTAAAAGCAATGATGAAGTGAAAGAAGAAAAAGAAGCTTTAGATGTTGAAAGTGAAGAATTAAAACAACTAGATAAAAATTCCTTAGTAAAAAAATATTTAGATGAAATAATTGATCGTGCTATAACTGATGAAAATCTTCCTTTAAAAATGGTTAAAACTTGGGGCAATTATGAAGTAATCAATGTTACTTATCAGAAAAAAGTAGTTGATAATTATTATTACTATATTTCTGATATTAAAATTCCTAATTTGAATGCTACTTTACCGGTTGGTAAAAATATTGAATTAAGTACAGATGAATATATTGTAATAAGTCTTAAAACATATATTCTAAAAACCGAATTTAATGATAGCTATATTTTAAAGAACTTTGAAATATAGTTTTTTTTTTACAAAAAAAGTTCAAACACAATGTTTGAACTTTAATATTAACAATGGCGCCTGATGTAGGACTCGAACCTACGACCTAACGGTTAACAGCCGTGCGCTCTACCGACTGAGCTAATCAGGCATTGCTCTTTAATTATATCATTTTCTTATGCTTTGTCAACAGAAAATAATAAAAAAATAATTTTTTTTCTAAAAAAATAATATTTTTCCAAATTTATCAGAAATTACATGATATAATTAAACAGGTGATACATATGAATGAAGTATTTGACAATAAAGAACCACGTCGTGTCAGCTATCAAGTTGGTGGACACAAAAAAAATACTAATTTTCCAGATATAACTGATATAGTAAATAATAATGTAGAAAATATACAATCAACTAATCCCGTAAATCAAAGCAAAAATGAATTAAATACAATAGAAAATATTAATCAACCTTTAGAAGAAGCATCGGCTAAAAAAGATAAAATAAATGAAATAGAGGTTTTAGATACACCCGTAACTTCAATTTCTTCATCAAAAGAAAACAAAGAAACTCAACCTATAAACCAAAACTTTGTAAGTATTTTAGAAAGATATGGTCAAGAATTAACGGAACGTGATTATATTACAGATCCATCAATCGGGCGAGATGAAGAAATAAAACAAGTTATAATGACTTTATTAACACCAGAAAAAAGTGCTTTATTAGTAGGTAAAGCTGGTGTTGGTAAAACATCTATTGTTGAAGGTGTAGCTTATCGTATTAAGAATCATTTAGTTCCAAATGCTTTACTAGGTTATAAAATTTATAAGTTGAATGTTACTTCACTTTTGGGAAAAACTGAATCAAATGGTCAAATAGAAAGTAGAGTAGACTTATTAGTAAAAGAGCTAGCAAGTAAACCAAAAACAATCGTTTTCTTAGATGAAACCCATGTCTTAGTAAATAAAAATGGTGGAGAATCAGGAATTGACTTTGCGAATATGTTTAAAGCTGGTTTAGACCGTGGAGAAATTAAAATGATTGGTGCAACAACTGACGAAGAATATGAGTCATATATACTTAAAGACCGTGCTTTTTTAAGACGTTTTCAAAAAATTGATGTTGCAGAGGCTGACCAAGAAACTTGTGTAAAAATACTAATGGGAACTTATCCTAAAATAGAAGCCAAAACAGGTGTTCATTTCGAATATACTAGTTATGTTATTGAAAGAATAATGCGTTTCATTGTTGATATGACAGACGAATATAAAAGAGTTTACGAAATATCATCACGTTATCCAGATATCTGCTTAACTATTTTATCTAATGCCTTTACATATGCTTTATTTGACAATGAAAATGTTTGTCGTATTAAGCACATCTACAAAGCTGTATGTAATGCAAGAAATGTTTATGAGGATGCCAAGAAAAAATCTATTGAAAAATTTAAAGTAGATTTTGCTGACTTAATTAAAGAAGAAAATGTTGACTTATCAGACACTAATTAGTGTCTTTTTAATTGTAAAGTATAACTAAATTGTATAAATATGAAGTAAAGAATTTGATATAATAAAAATAAGAATAGGAGATGAATTTTAATATGGATAAAATAAAAGTATTACAAGTTGGTTGTGGCAAAATGAGTAAGTATACAATGCGCTATGTATATGAACATGGTGCAGTTGTTGTCGGAGCAGTTGATATAAATAAAAAAATAATTGGTCTTGATATTTCACAAGTTATAGGTTGTGAAAATAAAAATATAATAATAAGAGATCTTGCAGATTTAGATAATGTTATTAAAGAGACTAAACCTGATATAGCTATAATTACTACAATGAGTTTACTAAAGGATTTAAGAAACGAAATCAGAACGTGTGTTAAAAATGGTGTAAATGTTGTTACCACATGTGAAGAAGCTTTCTTTGCAGAAAATTCTAACCCAACTTTATGGCATGAAATTGATGTTTTAGCCAAAGCTAATCAATGTACTGTAACTGGTTGTGGATATCAAGATGTTTTCTGGGGAAATCTTATTTCTACAATAGCAGGAACAACTCATAAAATAGCGAAGATCAAGGGATCTTCATCTTACAATGTCGAAGATTATGGAGTCGCTTTAGCTAAAGCACATGGAGCAGGTTTAACTTTAGAAGAGTTTGATCGCGAAATAGCTTCCATCGATTTGATGTCAGACGAGGAACGTCAAAAAATAATTGAATCAGGAGAATATGCACCTTCATATATGTGGAATACTGTTGGATGGTTAGCTGATAAATTAAATCTTCACATCAAAAGAACTAGTCAAAAATGTGTTCCTCAAACATCAAGTGAAGATTTATTATCAACAACTCTAGATATGACGATAAAAGCCGGTGATGCAACGGGAATGAGCGCTGTTGTAACTGCTGAAACAGAAGAGGGCATTATCTTAGAAGCTGAATGTATAGGTAAAGTATATTCTAAGGAAGAAGTTGACACTAACGAGTGGACAATTATAGGAGAACCAGAAACAACTATAACAGTTAAACAACCAGCTACAGTTGAATTAACATGTGCAGATGTCGTAAACAGAATTCCAGATGTTATAAATGCTAAACCGGGGTTTATACCTACTAGTCAAATGCCATCTCCAACATATCGTCGCAATAACCTAGAAGAATACTTAAACAATTAATGTCAAAAAAAATTGTATCTTTAAAAATACAATTTTTTTATTTAATTACATTCTTTTTATATATCAAATTAATATACATAAGTAAATAAGCTAAAGATAAACTAAATCCTGCAATGACATCACTAGTATAATGAACACCTAAATAAATCCTACTTACCCCAATCAGTAAGATAATAGTACTTAACAACATTATTAACAAAAATTTTACAAACTTATTTAAATTACTTTTGTAAACAATGTAAATGAATAAACCATAAAATGCTAAACTAACCATTGAATGACCTGAAGGAAAACTATAACCTTTTTCAACTATAAGATTTATGTCAATAGGACGATTTCTTAAAAATAAATGTTTACAAAATTGATTTAATAATAAGCATAAAGCTACATTAAATAGTATTAACCAAGATTTATTCTTATTTTTAAAAAATAGAAATGACAAAGCACAAACAAATATAATAAAATAAACGCTACATAGAGATGATAAAAATTTAAAAATAGTAGTAATATTATCATTTTTCCATCGTGTAGCTATATAATATCCTTGATTGTCAATCCAACTAGTTTTATTATTTATCAATAAATAAACCATCCAAAAGAAAATTAATAAACAAATTATTAATGTTAATCTTAATAATATTTTTTTAATTCTCGTCTTCGTCATCTATCTCACCAAAATATATTTCTAAAATTTCTTTATAGCGTTTTAACAATACGTTATTTGCTTTCTTTTTTCTAGCAATATTATAGCACTCTTTATAAAACCAAGCGTTTTCTACTTTAGTAGCTTTTGAGTATTTCCATACCTTATCGTCAATTTTCGTAAATAATTCATAATCAGATAATAAATTATGTAATTTATCAGCAACCATTATATTTATTACATTTATATCTCCATTATTACGAATACGTTTTAAATAATCTTTTTTTCTATCAATCCATTTAGGAAGTCCCATGTCCTCAGATAAATCTGCGACCATATCGGCTACTAAAGTTCCAAACTTTTCTTCAATATCTTCATAACCATATTCTGTATCTTTTATAATATCATGTAATATTGCAGCTACCACTACATCATCGGATTGTGTAGTATTTTTTATCATCATTCCAACTGACATTGAATGAAATGATTTGTCAATATTTTCGTTTTTTCTTTTTTGTCCTTTATTAGCTTTCACCATGAAGTGAATAGCTTCTTCGACACTATTATACATAAAAACACCTTCTACCATATATTATATTTTACTTAAATATTTTTGATTTTACAAATAAAAAGACACGATTGTGTCTAGTTTACTAAGATTCAACATCCTTCTTTAATTTTTTATTAGATTTTATATGCGACCCAATTATTTCAGATACATCAGTTATAGTAACAAAAGCAGATTGGTCTTCTTCTGTAACGATTCTCTTTAACTGAGGAATTTCTATACGCGTTAAAACACAATATAAAATAGCTTTTTCTCCTGAAATTAATCCATTTCCGTCTAATAAAGTCACAGTTCTACCAATTTTACTATAAATCTGTTTTGCCATTTTTTCCCCATCTTCTGTAATAATCATGGCAGCTTTGGCTTTTTCTAATCCTTCACTAACTTCATCTACGACTTTACTTGTAATAAAATAAGCTAGAAGGGAATATAAGGAACGGTCGATCCCAAAGAAAAAGCCTGCAATAGTAAATATAATAGCATTGCAGCCTAATACAAATTGTCCTACTGAAAAATTAGTATTCTTGCTGATTACGATTCCTAATGATTCTGTGCCGTCTAAGCATCCACCGAAGCGAATAACTAAGCCAACACCAATACCTAATAAAGCACTTCCATAAATAGTAGCTAGTAACTTATTATCTATAATTGTTCCTAGTGAATGAAATACTTCTAATAAAATAGAAAAAAGTACAATACTATATATAGCTTTAGCTAAAAATTTCAAGCCTAAATTTTTAAAACCAATATAAATAAAAGGAATATTTATTAAAAAGATACAAATACTTAATTTCCATTTTAATAACAAATTTAGAATAATACTTATTCCTGTAACTCCACCATCTAATATTGAATTAGGAACTAAAATTGCTTCAAGAGCCAATGCCGCGATAGCTGCTCCAATAGTAATCATTAAATAATCCCAAATTATCGAAATAACCGGTGATTTTTTCTTGCTTTTCATAAAACCTCCTATCTTTATTTTTATTATATCACGTCTTAATATAATAATTTATCCTTATTTACTATTATTTAAATTATGATAATACATAACCATATTAGCGTCATAATACTTAATTTCCCCGCTTGGAAGCATTAACATTCGTTCAATCCCTAAATTATTTACAAATTCAATATTATGTGAAACAACTAACATTGTTCCAGTATAATCTTTAAAAGTTTCTGCAATTATCTTTTGTGTTTCGGGATCTAAATGGTTTGTTGGTTCATCTAGTATTAGAAGATTTGCCCCTGAAAGTGCAAGTTTAGCTAAGGCAATACGACTTCGTTCTCCAGGAGATAAGTATGATATCTTTTTATATACATCATCACCATGAAATAAAAAACTTCCTAAAAATGATCTCAATTTATTTATACTTAAATTAAATTCACTAAAATTTTCTAAAATAGTTTGGTCATTTCGTAAATTCTCATGTTCTTGAGCATAGTAGCCAATTTCACACTTCTCATTTAAGATAATTTTACCTTCTTTTTGTTTTAATTGCCCTATAATTAATTTTAACAAAGTTGATTTACCAACACCGTTTTCGCCTACAATTAAAAATTTCTCCCCGCGTTCTAAATCAAAAGTAAGGTTTTTAAATAGCAAATGATCATTAGTATATCCAAATCTTAAATCTTCAACTTTTAATGGAATTATACCAGATGGATGATTAATTTCCATTTTAAATCTAGTATATTTTTTCTTTTGTTCTAATGTAATCTTATTTTCTTCTAGTTTCGCCAACTTTTTTTGACGATCTTTCGCAATTTTCGCTTTTTTCTCATTGCCTCTAATATATTTATTTATAATATTCTTTAACTTTTCTTCTTCTTTTAATTGTTTTTCGTATATTCTTTCTTGTGTTTTTAATCTTTCATTTCGTATTTTCATATATTTTTCATAATTTCCAGGATAAAGTTCCATTTGATGAGTTGTTTTATCAACATAAAGCGTTTGAGTTGTTATTTGATCTAGAAACTCAATATCATGACTTATAACTAAAATAGTGCCATTATAATTTTTTAAATAATTAATAATATAATTTTTACTATCAAGATCTAAGTGATTAGTAGGTTCATCAAGTAAGATGATTTCAGGATTTGAATAGAGTAGGCGAGCAAAAGCAATTTTGCTTTTTTGCCCTCCTGAAAGAGCTGATAATTTTAAATCTAGTAAGTCGCTATCAATATTCATTCCAGTAACTATTTTTAATAAAATATTTTCACAATTATAAACGTCATAATATTCTAATTTTTCTTGTGTTTTTCCTATTTTTTTCATTATATACTTTATTTTTTTTTCATCTGTCTCAGTACTTGCCTGCGTATACAAATCAGCTAATTCATTTTCTAATTTTTTTATTGGTCTTCCATCAAGTAAAAAATCAAAAACAGAAATATCCATGTTAGGAATTTCATCACTTATCACTTGTGGTAAAAAGCCAATTCTTGTTCCCGGCTTTAATATGATTTTGCCACTATCAGGTTGAATAGTCCCTAAAATTAGTTTGAAAAAAGTTGATTTACCAGCTCCATTAACACCAATAATACCAACTTTTTCTTTATCTTTAATTTGTAGTGTTACATCATTAAATATCTCTTGTGTTCCAAAAGTCATTGTCAAATTTTTAATATTCATTCTATCACTTCTTTCAAAGTAAATCTAATACTTATCATATCATATTAAACTTTTAAATAGATAGAAAATCATAATTATTTTTTTTCAATAAAAAAGATTTAGTAATTATTTTTTACTAAATCCATTATCTTCAATAAGCTTTGTTAAAGTACTTTCATCAGTAGCTCCAACGATTGAATCAACAATTGTATTATTTTTGATTACTAAAGTCATTGGTGTAGAACCAAATTGTTCCATAATACCTTTTTGTTCACTATTAGTTTTCATATTAGTAAGTAGGTTATAAGCATCTTGATCTGAAATAGAACTAGAATTATAATCGATTATTTTGGCAATATCAATATATTTAGTTGTAAAATTATATTTTTCTTGTACTGATTTTAAAATAGGTACAAATTGTACACAATAGCCACAACTAGATCTACCTATATAAACAACAATTGTTTTATTTTTTGATTCTTTGCTTAAGTCACTAGCTTTAATTTCATCAAATTCACTAACGTCATAATCTGCTGAAGTATCAGTACTATTTGGCGTTAAATCTTCATTAGTAGTTGTTTGTCCAGAATTATTACTTACTAATATAGAAAGATTAATAATAGCTAATATAGCCATAATAACAACTAAAATTAAAGTAGCATTTACTTTTTTTTCAATACTAACTAAACGATCTTCTGTTGTTAGTTCATCAAAGCCTTCATTATTAGTTTCTTCAACTTTTGTATTGTCGACAACATTTTTCTTTTTTTCCATTTTATCACTCCCTAACATATAGTTTACATTTGATTGATATATTTTTCAAGAAAAATAGTGTCATTACTTATTAATTATCTTGGTTGCTATAAGCATAATAAGAAGAAAGATAAGACCAATTCCAAACATATTTACAACAAGTGGATCAAATTTTTGACATAAAACATCATAAGTATGAGTTTTGATAAGATCAAAAAAATCAGCAAAGTCATCAAACAAATCTTTAAATTCATATTGTAACTTTTTAAAGAAATTATTACTAGTTGTACTAGTTTTTAATAGTAAATCTAGTTTATAGTAAAACATATAATCACATCCTAAAATAATTATAATATATACTTGCTTTTTCTTCAATTAAATGTTATTCTATTGTTGTTCATGGCGGAATTGGTGAAGTGGTTAACACACCAGATTGTGGCTCTGGCATGCATGGGTTCGATCCCCATATTCCGCCCCATTTATGGGAAAATCAAACCTTTTGGTTTGTTTGATAGCTAAAAGCTAGGAATTTCAATAGGAAATCCTAGTTTTTTTGCATATTAAAGAAAGGTTTGATAGTATGAATTTTATTAAGGAAAATATGCCGTTAAATAAGAATTTATATAATAAGTTAAATAATATGTGCATATTTAATAATTTAAAGTTAGAGTTTAAAAATGGTTTAATATTTAAGGTAGATGAGACCAATGTTAATTTTATAGAGCCCCATAGATTTATTATTAAGGTAAATGATATAGCCTTAGTATTGTTATGCTATGATAATTTGAATTTATATTTATATGATAAAGCTGTTATAGTAAATGTGCCTATGCTAAAAGAATTAATTATGGAAATTAGGAGCAAAGGCTATGGGGCGTAGAAGATTTGGCGTTACATTATTAAGTACCCCAGAATATTATTTATTTAGTGAAGACGAAGCAAAGGCAGTTTATTATAATTTGATTAAGTTTATAAATTATAAATATAAGAATAGCAATTATGATTATAGTATTTTAGTTGGCTTGTCTAATGTAGATGGCAAAAGTACCAAAGATATGAAAGGTCGCCCAGAGTTTCAAAAAATGATAAATGATTTATGCAGTGGTGTTATAGATACGATTTGTATTTATAAATTAGATAGATTGACTAGGTCAATAAAAGATTTAGAAGAAATTTTAGTTTTGTTAGAAGAAAAGAATTGCGATTTAGTGTCAGTTACGGAAGATATAAATACGAGTAATGCTTTTGGTAAGTTTTTTGTAAGGTTAGTAATTTTATTAGCCAAATTAGAAATAGAACAAACAAGGGAAAGAACGATAATGGGATTAGTTGGGACAGTTAAGCAAGGTATCCCAATAGGTCATTTGCCATTAGGCTATAAAAGAGATGAAAATAATGCAGATGTTAAGTTAAGGAAAAGAGCTATTATAAATGAAGAAGAAGCCCCAACGATTAGAAGAATATTTAATTTATATTTAAAGGGCTATTCATATTATTATATAGCTGAAAAATTAAAAGAAGAAGGAAATAGCTTAATGCAGTGGAAAGACTGGGCTATACAGCAGATATTAAATAATAAATTATATTGTGGAGATATAGAGCATAGAAAGACATTGAAGGATAAAGAGACAGTTGTTTATGAAGATGTTGTGCCTGCTATTGTGTCAAAAGCAGTATTTAATGATTGTCAAGTTTTAATGGAAAAGAATAAGCATAGTTTTGGTGGTAGCTTAGATTATATGTTTGGTAAGACATTATATTGTGCTAAGTGTGGTAGCCTATTATGTGTTAGTTCAAATAAAAGTAAAAATATAAGGCATTATATTTGTAAGAAATGTAATAGTAGAATAAATGAAAGCAAAGTTGAAAAGCAAATGTTAGATAAGCTAAGCAGTATTGCAGAATTTAATATGGCTTTAACATATAATGCTTTAATGGTAGATAATGAAAGGTTAACAGAAATATTAAATAATGTTGAATTAGAAGCACCAGATGAGCGATTAAAGGAGCGAAAAGAAGAAATAAGGAATATGTTGGATGATATGGTAATTAAAGATATTAGTCATAAAGAAAGCCATTTGAAAAAATGGGAAGATATGAATTATGAAGAAAAAAGAATATTAGTGCAGTCAACAATAGAAGCAATATATATTAGTAAATTAAAGGCAAGATTATAAAATAAGAATTGATAAGATAAAATTTAAGAGTAGTCAAATAGGAGCATTTTTTGATTTAATTAGAAATGGTGTCATAGATATGTATTGTAATAATGGCAATAGCAGTTGGTCTATTGCGACAATTGATAATAAAGAAGAATTGGATAATTATTTAGCAAGATTAAGAAAGCATTATAATATTAAAGTAGTTGAAATCCCTATAAGGGGCGATGAGTGGAAAAGTAAAAAGAAAAGCCAAGAATTAGATGCTTTAATAGAAAGTGTTGTTAATAATCCTAAATGCTTTAAGACAATTAAAGTGCCTAAAAGAAATGAATTGTTAAAAGGTAAATTTGAAAAAGAATTGCATTTGCATTTATGTTTAGAAAGTTAGCCAAAAGTTATTGGAAATAATAAGAGTTTTTGATATAATTTGGTTGTGCCTACATTATATGTGGAGTTAGCGTTTGCTATAAATCTTAGTATAAGGCTTTCCTTCAATTTAGAAATAAAGGGAGTGTTAAGTTTTATGGGCAATATTTTATTTGTAATATTTGGGCAGGTTGACATTTGCGGGGTTAGAATCTTAACTAATATTTAAGTAAGCAATGTATCTTCATATATTTAATATAGGGTCGAATGTCTAAGGTTAATGCCTTACTGCCCCACCAATTTTGGTAATTAAATAATTTATATTATTTAATAGAATATAAAGAAAAGGCAATAAAATAAAGGTTTAACGCCTATTGGAATTTTGCCCCATTGTGAAATATACTCGATTTTTTTTGAGCTAATAAATAACCAATCTAGTAATGGATTGTTTTTTTTTGAAGATAACACCTTAAAAATAACAAATAAATATTCCATAACTTTAATGTTGTGTTATAATCTTTGGCAGGTGATTCTTATGAAAAAAAGTCAATTTATTATACCTACAATTATGACAATAATTGTTCTAATTTTAGTATGTTGTATCTTTTTGAATAGTAATAAAAAAGAAGAAAAAGCAGCTTCAATAGAAGGAACATGGCAGAAAGAAATTATTATTTATAGTAATTCTCAAGAATATGGTACTATCAAAGAAGAATATAATTTAAAAAATAGTCAATATATTTACAATATAACTATAAATTACAACGATAAAAATATTGAAAATGCCAAATTTTCTATAAAAGGTGCTTATCAAGATAAAAAGAATTACATTGTTATTGATAAAAAGTACCTATATTTAGACAACAATAATCTTTGTTTAGAACAAACAGGATGTTCTGAACCATTTTCGAAAGAAAAAATTCAATATAAACATGAACTATTTAATTTTAATGCACAAAACTATATATTTGAACCATCACATATTGAAAATGACAAAGAAAAAAGTCTTTATTTAATAGTAAAAAACAAATGTGACGAATGTGAAATTTTAGTAAATAATGCCTCACATCTTACTTCTATTTTTGATACAAGTCTTAATATTATTAACATTGATAACCTATCTAAAACTGAAAAAACTGCACTAAAAGATTATGATATAACTGAATATCCAAGTATCATAATTATTCAAAATAATAAAATATTAAATAAATTAGACAATGCTGTTAATTTAACAAATTTTGCTAAATTTCTTATTCAAAACGATTATAAGTTTAGATAAGATTACCATTTATACAAGGTTTATGCTAAAATAAAAAATGGTGGTAATAATGTTTAAAAATAATGATATAATCTTAACGACAAATAACGAAAAGAAAAAAATATTATTAAATAACCAACAACTTATCAACATCAAAATTTATACGATAAATGAATTTAATAGACTATTTTATTTTGATTATAATTTAAAAACAATTAAATATATTATGGATCAATATAATGTTATTTATGATATTGCAAAAATATATTTAAATAATATGTATTATTTAAAAGATAAACCTTACCAAAATTCTAAATTACAATTTCTTTTAAACTTAAAAAAAGAATTAATCAATCAAAATCTTTTAAAAATTAACAAATTATTTATTAACAATTTAAAAAATCGTCGTATCTTCTTTTATAATCTGCCTGAAACTAAGGAATTACTTTTTACTAAAAAAAATTTATGCAACATAACTGATGTTGAAATTATTAATAACAATAAAATTACTTCCACAAAACATCAAATCTACGAAATTGATTCTATTGAAAATGAAGTGGTTTTTGTAGCTAATAAAATATGTAGTTTAATAAAATCTGGCATTAGTCCATCTAATATTTATATAACAAATCTTAATGATTCGTATCGTAAGCTAATTAAGCGTATTTTTCCTATGTTTAATCTACCTATTACTTTACAAGAACAACAAAGTATTTATGGAACTTTTATTGTAACTAAATTTTTTGAATTATATAATTCTGATATTTCGAAAACTCTAGAAGAAGTGAAAAACTTAGCTAATTCCAAAGATGCTGAAGAGATTTATAATCAGTTAATAACTGCTGTTAACAAGTATGCTTCTTTTGATAATTATGAACTAATTTATCCAATGCTTAAACAAGATATAAAAGCCATAAAAATAAAAACAAAAGATTTAGAAAATTCGATTCATGAACAGAATTTAGATTATCCATTCAGAGATGATGACTATATCTTCATTATGTCTTTTAACCAAGGAATTCTCCCTGTTATACACAAAGATGAGGAATATTTAACTGATAAAGATAAAGAAGAATTAAGCATTTCATATACTGTTGATTACAATATTAATGAAAAATTAACTTTAATAAACAAATTAACTAGTTTAAATAACGTTATAATAACTTATAAATTAAAAGCCGATGGGGAAGATTTTAATATTTCTAATATTAATGAAGAATTAAATTATGAAATTATTCGAAATAATCACATTGATAACATTTATTCAAATCTTTACAATAAAATTAAACTAAATTCTTTAAAAGATGAATTTTATAAATATGGTACTAAAAGTTCACAACTTTATAGTTTAAATAAACATTATTTAACATTGCCATATAATACTTATCAACATTCTTTCACAGGCATTAACAAGAATGATTTTAAAGAATACTTAAATAATCATCTAACTTTATCATATAGTAGTATAGATAAATACAATCGTTGTCCTTTTTCTTATTATGCAAACTATATTTTGAATTTAAACATTTATGAAGAAACTTTTTTTCAAATAATAGGAACACTTTTTCATAAAATTTTGGAAACTTTTAATCAAAATAATTTATCTTATGATGAGCTTTGGGATAAAGAAGTCAATGATATAGAACATGACTTTACTCCTAAAGAAGAATTTTTTTTAAAACGTTTAAAAAAAGAATTAGCTTTTATAATTGAAACAATCAGCGAACAAGAAAATTTTACAGATTTAAAAGATGAATTACATGAAGAACGTGTTTATACAAGTCTTAGCGGTGATATGAAAATAACTTTTACAGGCGTTATTGATAAAATAAAATATAAAAAAGAAAACGATCAAACAATCATTGCTATCATTGATTACAAAACTGGCAACCCTAATTTAAGTTTAACTTCAATTCCATATGGAATAGATATGCAATTACCTATCTATATTTACTTAGCAAAGAACTCTCGTAAATTAAAAAATGTCAAAATAGCCGGTTTTTATCTTCAAAAAATTTTAAACAACGAAATAACTGTTGATAACTCTAGTTCTTATGAACAGCTAAAAAAGAAAAATCTTTTATTACAGGGCTATTCTAATGAAAATGTTGATATTTTATCTGTTTTTGATAAATCTTATATGGATAGTAACATAATAAAAGGCATGAAAGTAAAAAAAGATTATTCTTTTTATAGCTACGCCAAAGTTTTATCAGATGAAAAAATCGATCATATTTGTGATATCGTCGAGACTCAAATAAAAAATAGTGCCCAAAAAATTAGCGAAGCAGAGTTTCCGATTGCTCCTCGTAAAATAGGAAAGGAAAATAAAGGATGCGCTCTATGTAAATTTAAAGATTTATGCTACACAACAGCTGACGATATTGTCGAGTTAAAAGAACTAACTAAAGAAGATATTCTAGGAGGTGATACTAATGGCTTGGACTAAAGAACAACAATTAGCTATTGATGAAGATGGTCAAAATATTATTGTCTCTGCTGGAGCAGGTTCCGGAAAAACTGCTGTTTTAACAGCTCGTACGATGCGTATTTTAAACTCAGGTGTTCATGTTAACGAATTACTTATTTTAACTTTCACCAAAGCCGCAGCCGGCGAAATGAAAGAACGTATAAGAAAATCTATAAAAAAAGGTTTAGCTACTAATCCTCAACTTCAACATGAACTAGAACTAATTGATCAAGCTTATATCACGACCTTTGATTCATTCGCTTTATCCGTCGTAAAAAAATATCATTATTTACTTAATATTTCTAATAATATAAGTATTTCTGAATCATCTATTATTGAGATGCAAAAAACTAAAATAATGGATGAAGTATTTGAAAAAAACTATGCCAATCCAACTTCTGATTTTACAAATTTAATTAACGATTTTTGTATTAAAGATGATCAAGATATCAGAAATAGCGTCTTAAAGATTGCTTCCAAAATAGATGGTCTTCCTAATCGAGAAGAATACTTAGAAAATTATGAAACTCAATATCTAAGTGACAACTTTATAATAGAATGTTTAAATGAATATGAAAAATTACTAAAAAATGAAATTTCTGAAATTCATAAACAAGCCGAAAATTTTTATCTTTTAATGGATGGTGAATATGAAACAAGGTGTGAAAAAGAACTAGCTAATCTTTATAATGCCCAAAGTATTGATGAAATTTATAATGCTTTGCTATCCATTAAAATTCCTAGTTTGCCACGTGGTAGTGAAGATGAACAAAAAGAAGCTAAAGAAAACTTAAAGAAAGCCCTTACTAATTTATCAAATATTGTTCTTAATTATGGTAATACTCAAACAATAAAAGAAAACATTACAAAAACATTCACATATTCGCGAGGCATCATTGCTATTATCAAAGATTTTTTAAAGCAACTTCATGAGTATAAAGCACATAATGAAATATATGATTTTCAAGATATTGCTTTGTTATCTATTAAAATTTTAAAAGAAAATTCCCAAGTTCGCGAAGAATTAAAAAATACTTTTAAACAAATTATGATTGATGAATATCAAGATACTAATGATATTCAAGAAACTTTTATTAGTATGATTGAAAATAATAATGTTTATATGGTTGGTGATATCAAACAAAGTATTTATCGTTTTCGTAATGCTAACCCTTACATTTTTAAAAATAAATATGATAATTATGCACAGCACTTAAATGGTCTTAAAATAGATTTAGTTAAAAATTTTCGTTCTCGTATGGAAGTTTTAGCTAATATTAATGAAATTTTTAATCTTGTTATGGATAATGTAATAGGGGGAGCAGAGTATCACGAATCCCACCAAATGGTTTATGGTAACACCACTTATATTGAAGAAGGCAAAACTGACCAAAACTATAATTGCCAAATTTTAGAATATGAGTTAGATAAAGAAAGTCCATACACAAAAGAAGAAATCGAAATCTTTACTATAGCTAAAGATATCCAAGAAAAAATTAATAATCATTATCAAGTGTTTGATAAAGATGAAAAAGTTTTAAAAGATATTACCTACAACGATTTTGTTATTTTAATGGATCGTACTTCTGATTTTAATCTTTATAAAAAAATCTTTGAATACAAGGGCATTCCTTTAACTTTATATAAAGATGAAAAACTCAATAATTCTGATGATATCTATATTTTAAAAAATATTATCGACTTTATTGTTAAAATAAACCTTCAAGAATTTGATAACAGTTTTAAATATGACTTTGTTAGTATTGCTAGAAGCTATCTTTATAACTTAAGTGATCAAGAAATCTTTACTTGCTTTAAAAACAACGATTTTTTTCATAATCAAGTTTATAATGATTTAAAAGAATTAAGTGATCAATTATCATTCTCAACTATTAGCAATTTAGTTTATTTAATTGTTAAAAAAACTAAAATGTATGAAAAATTATTACAAATATCTAACATTGAAGCATCTATAACGCGTATTGATAAATTGCTTGATATAGCGTCTAATCTAGCTACTTTAGGATATAACATCTATACATTTAGAGACTACTTAAATGAATTAATTGAAAAAAACTATGACATGAAATATAGTGTCTTAGGTAGTAATTCTAATTCCGTCAAAATAATGACTATTCACAAATCTAAAGGATTAGAATATCATATTTGTTACTACAGTGGCTTATACAAGTCATTTAATATAAGTGACTTAAAAGAACGTTTCTTAATTGACAATACTTATGGTATCATAACACCTTTTTATCATGAAGGAATAAATGAATCAATGCTCAAGTATCTTGTCAAATATCATTATTTGGAAGAAGAAGTATCTGAAAAAATTCGTTTATTTTATGTTGCTTTAACAAGAGCCAAAGAGCAAATGATTATGATAACTCCTAAAGTAGATGAAAAATCATATTTATTAGATGAAAATAATACTATTGAACTTGGTGTAAGAAGAAAATATCGTTCTTTCTCAGATATTCTAAATTCTATTAAAGATAAAATTGTTAAATATTATGAAACAATTGATTTAACTAAGTTAAATATTACTAATGAATATTTATTTAATAATAAAAAATTACCAGAAATACCAGATAATGCAGTAGAAACTTTCAAAGTAACAGAGCTTACATTACCTGAAACTACGGAAATTGAAAAAGAACATTTTTCAAAAAATTTAAATGAACTTATTGATAAAAAAACAGCCAATAATTTAGAATTTGGTCTTGAATTTCACGAAAGTCTTGAGTTAATTGATTTTAAAAATCCTGATTATACATTAATTGATAATTCTTTCGTTGTTAACAAAATTAAAAAATTCTTAACAAACCAACTCTTATCTAATATTCAAGAAGCTACTATATATAAAGAATATGAATTTATTTACATCAAAAAAGACATTGAATATCATGGTATAATAGATTTAATGTTAGAGTATAAAGATCGTATTGATATCATTGACTACAAATTAAGTAACATCAAAGATGAAAACTATTTAAAACAATTAAATGGCTATAAAAATTATATTGAAAAAATTTCAAATAAAAAAACTAATATTTATTTATATTCAATAATGAACGAAACTGTAGAAAAATTATAAGGAGATTAAAGTATGGAAGTAAGTAGTATTCAAAAAAAATCTAAAAAAAATATTTCTGTTATTATTGATGCTATTATTAAACTTACCAGCAATCAAGATTTTTTAATTGAAAATACTGAATACTACTATAACCATGAAGGTCGTCAAAGTTATCTTTATAATTTATATTTATTAAAAATTATTATTAACAGCAATGAATACATTGCTTACAAATATAAACAGTATTTACTACAAATTAAAAGAAAGTTAAATGAAAAAACTTCAATCGGTGAAATTTCTATTGCTAAGATTACTAACATAGAATGTAAAAATGTTTTAGATTTAACAAGAAAAGTTAAAAAAAATCTTTTAAATAAATCGTTTTATTTAGATCTTAGTGATAATAGATTATATTTTAATGAAGAATGGATTGATATGCCTTGGTTATGTTCATTTATTGCTCTTATTTTAGACAATCCTCATCCTAAAAAAGCTCATCGTGATATTACAATTTGCTATACTATTCCTAAAAGAGATGTCAAAAAAGTTAATTCCCCTGAGGAACTTTTAGACTTTTTAAGTCATTTTATCTTTTTTAGTATTAAAGTAAAATATACAGATAAAACAAAAGAAGTTAAGGAAAATAATATTTTAATAATTAAAAATGCTGCTATTAATTATTTAAAACATTTTAAAAAGTATAAATATGGATTAGAAAGTGAAGAATTATATCTTGTTTTTTATAAATTGCTAAAAAATGAATGTACTAAGCAAGGTTTTGTACTAGAAGAAGAAGCGGATAAATTAACTAATGTAAATGCCAAATATTTAAAACATATCTCTAAAAGCTTGCCAACTAATTTTTATGATTATCAATTAAGTAAACAAGTTCATATTATTGAAAATATTATTTGGCAATTAAGTAATGACCTAACAATGTTAGAATATATAAATTCTTATTTTGATTCAACATTACAATTTTTAACTACCTCCAAGATAAAACAAAATAAACTTACATACGGAATGTTAAAAAAGGTTAATAATTTCCAAGATATAAGAATCTTATTAGTCTTAATAATTCAAAAATTTTCTTTACAATACCTATTTAATGCAGAAGAAATAGATTATAGCTTACTCGACTTGAGATCTTTTAAACCAGAATACATGAATCAAATTTGTGAGCAAAAAGAAGAAAAACTTAAGAATCAAATTAAAGACTTAGAGCTTGAAATTTCTTCTCATAAAATGGCTATTGATAAATGTAAACATACTAGACAAAACTTAAATAAATATAAACTTGGTCCAACTCAATACCAAGAGGAACTTGAAAAATGTGTTGGTAAAATGAATCGAGCCAGTATTAATATTGCCACACTTAACTCTAATATGGCTTCTTTAAAAAAAGAATATGAAACTTTAAAGAAAAATCATGAACAAAAGTATAAAAATATTGAATTATATAATTATAATCATTCTATAATAAGTCATATTTGTAATTCTATTTCTGGTTGTAACTTTTATTTAAAGACTAACAATAATAATGAATTAATGGAAAATATAATTGTTTTTGAAGATTATAAAAAATCAGATAATACTTTCTATTTAGAAATATCCTTTAAAGATTTATTAAAAATAAGTAATACCAGTGTCATAACTAGTATAGAAGAACAATTTGATTTACCAAAATTGGCCAAATAGGTGAGGTGTTTTATGAAAAATAAATTAGCTTTATTAAATGTTATAATTTCTTTAGTTTCTCTAATTATTTTATTGTTAAATAATGTTTCAGGAACTTTTACTTATGTTATCTTTTTTAGTTTATTTATTGGCTGGCTTATTCCATACCTTTCTCTATTTATATCAGCCATTTTTATAATCCACGAATTAAAGCCACATTTAACAATTATTCATAATTTTTTAAATATTATTTTATCTATTTTTCTAATATTTTTTTTAGTAAAACTATCTGCTAAGGACTTACTTATTCCTCTTATTGAATATATCTTAATTATTATTGTTTGTTTTTTAAATATTATTTATACCTTTTTATATTTAAAGAAACATCCTGATCCGGATATTGCTTTTATTAAAAAAACTAAGAAACAAAATAATGGCATAATAAAATGACATCATTAAATGTCATTTTAATTTTCCCAGTAACAAATCATATCTTTTGTAAAAAATAAAACATCGTCAATAGTTGCATCTTTTGTTAATCCATCAAGTCCGAATTGAGTTTCTTTTAATTCACCATCATATTTTAAAACATTTATGTCAGTATTTTCATAAATGTATAAATTTTTAGCATTTGTAATATTAATATCAAGTCCTTTTGTAATACTTTTTATATCATTAGCTTCAATATTATCACAACTAATGCAGTATGATTGAAAAGCATCACTATTAACAAAAGCTAAAAAAACTTCCTTTCTATATTTTGTAAATTTCTTATCTTTAAAGATAAAATTATATCTGATATTCTTTTGCCCAGTTACTTGCTCATCTTCTGTCAAAAGATTACTTGTTGTATAGCATGTTAAATTTTGTTCTAATTCTTTTTCTTCTTTAATTACTGGTGTGTTCGGAGTATTATCTTTACTTTTAGAACTTTCCTTAATGATTTCACATGCAATAAAGATAAAAATAATTAATAAAAAAATAATAAGCAACACAATCGGCCATATTTTACTATCCTTTTTCATATTATCACCATTATCATCATTATATAAAAAAATAAATAATATAGCAAATATAATGATATAATAAAAAATAGGTGGTAGTATGAAAAATAATGAAGAACTAAAACATAGAAAAAATACTAAAATCCCTAAAAAAAATCTTTTTTTAATGATTAGTTTAATTACTATTGGCTTAATTTTACTTTTATCATTAGCTTATTACTTCTTAATTTATAAAAATGATTCTAATACTTTAAAAAGGTATTTAATAAATAATAATTATTATTGTAATAAAAAAGTCTGCTATAAAAAGGAAAATAATTTTTACTATGAATATGACTATGTTTCCCAAGATTTAAAAATTTCTAATAAGGAATATATCTTAAAACTTACTAAAAAGACACCTGTCTTAGAAATAAAGTCCGAAAATTATCTTTGTCTATATGAAAAAGATGATTACCAAGATGGTCAATCTATTGATGAGACCTTTGAATTTAATAATTATTGTAAAAAATACATTTCTGAAATAAATGAACATATAGTTACAAGAAATAATATAAATAAACAAGTAAATAAGAAAACTAATTAAATATTAGTTATTTTTAGGACAACTAGTTGTCAAGATACCAAAATATCAAAGGGAATAGCAAGACAAAAGCTATCTTTTTTTGTATAATAAAAATAATAAGATAGTCTCTAATCTATGTTATAATATATATAATAGGAGGTGAAATAATGTATATTCAAGAATTAAAAGCAATTGAGCTATGTTTAAGATACATGAGCGAAAAAAAGAATTTAAATGATGCTATTCATCAAGAATTTGAGGACACAGAAGACTTTAATAAAGCTAAAATGAATATGTATAATTTCACTTCTATAATAACTATTTTATCAAATCAAAATATTTCTTCTTATAATTTTGATTCTTCTAAATTTTTAACAGATGGAACGAGTTTACTTAATGCAACTCCCTTAACTAAAAATGATTGTGATTTTCAAAGCACTCTTTCTCCAAATGAAATAATTGCTCAAATAATAAATTCTTTTAAAAATAATGAATTTTCTTTTGATGAATTTAATAATATTATAATATCTAATCCAAATTTAGATATAATAATGTCTCCTGAATGGTTAAGAAGATTAGCTGAAAATATCAAAAATAGTCAAAAAAAACAAATATATTTATTTAATAAAAATTATGAAAATAATATTTATGATGAAAAATCTCTTTTAAATTATTTGTATCATACTAAAACTTTCCTAGTATCAGCTAACGATCCATCTTTTGAATTTGATAGCACATATGAAGAAGAACTATCTAAAGTACATAAAAAATTTGCTAATACTAAAAAAGTCAAAGCTGAAGATATTCAAAATACTCTTCAAAAAAGACTGGCTAAAAAATGGAATGCCAAAGTAGAAAAATATACTATTCCTAACTATACTTATCTTCTTCAAAAGGCAGCAATTAATAGTGAATCATTTTATAATATGGATTTAGAAAGTCAAAAAAGTTTAATCAGTGATTGGCTTTTAGAAATGGAAAGCGGTAATACTTATAATATGGATCAACTTCGTAATTTTTTGTTGGCTTTAAATAAAATAGACATCAGTCAATTACAGAATGAAGTTGATTTAAATGCTTGTTTTATTGGCTTATTTTCTTTATACATAACAACTTTATTGGCAAGTAATATTGATCCATACGAAATTTCAATTACCAAATTTAATATAAATAAATATATATCTTCTCAGAATATAAAAGTTTATACTGAATTAAAAAAAATAATTAAACAAATTAATAATTTAAAAGAACAAGAAAAAGCAAAAGATAGTATCAGTTCTAGTATTAATGCTAAAATGAATGAAATTAATACTTTAAGAGATACCGAAAATGAAACTCTAATGGATCAGAAAATAGCTGAACTTGGAAGTTTGATTACTCAATATAAAAAACGTAAATCATATGAAAACTCTCTTGAACAACAACGTAATTCTTATCAAAGCATTCTTCAATATAATCAACAACATAGTCTTGAAGATATAGCTTTTGAAAATGATCGTATTTTAACTTTAATAGAAAATAGTATCCTAAATGGTCGTATTTACTTTGATGCTTATAATAAAAATAAAATTGTTATTGAAACATTTAATAAAGAAGCAGGTCTAGTTGAATTCAAAACTACTATTTCTGTTTCAGAATTATTAACTTTAATAGAAAATATTAATTATTATCTAGAAGATGACAAACATAAAAAAAGTACTTCTTTTTAAGAAAGAACTTTAAAGCAGGCTGTTGACAAAGTCGGTTTTTCAAATCGGCTTTGTCACAGCCTTTTATATTTCTCCCACTAAGGTATAAAAAAGAGCATTTTTTAGGGATTAAGTACCTAATATTTGCTCTTTTTTAAACAATTTAACTTACTTTGATTTTTTGAAAGTTAATTTTTTTCAAAATAGGTAGTTTGTCTACACTCTGTTTAAAGTGTCTTATTTAAGACACTTTTTTATTATAAAAAACAAAACTTAAAAAAATTCAAATATAAGTTAAATTTTTATTTCAAATTTTTAAAAACATTTCCTAATGTATTTTGAATTACTAAATTCGCATTTTTATTTATTTTTATTTCATCCTTATTAATAACAACTAATTTATCTCCTTGATAATAATTAATAAAAGAAGCGGCTGGAAATACTACTAATGAAGTACCAGCTACAATTAGCAAATCACACTTTTCAATTGCTTTTATAGCTTTATAAATAGTATTCTCATCAAGTTGTTCTTCATATAAAACAACATTTGGTTTGATAATTCCTCCGCAACTACATTTTGGAATATTTTTACTTTCAAATACATATTTAGCATCGTAACTTTTACCACAGTTTAAACAATGATTATGATAAATAGAACCATGTAGTAGTAAAACATTATTAGACCCAGCTTTCTCGTGAAGGCCATCAATATTCTGAGTTACGATTGTAATCTTTTTACCATTATTTTCCAAATGTTTAAGATATTTATGAGTAACATTAGGTAAAGCATTTAAACAATTTAATTTATCCTTATAAAACTTATAAAATTCCTCAGGATTATTCAGAAAAAAAGAATGACTTAAAATAACTTCGGGAGGGTATTTATAGTTTTCATTATATAATCCATCAATACTTCGAAAATCTTTAATTCCCGATTCTGTACTTACACCAGCACCACCAAAAAAAACAATATTATTTGCTTCATCTATCATTTTTTGTAATTTTTCAATTTTATCCATAGTCATATCACCTTATTTATATTATAATTTAATTTAAGAAAAGGAGTAGAAAAAATGATTAAAAAAATAATATCTTCTATACTTGTTGTCGCTCTTGTAATTGCCCTTACTTTTTTTACTATCTTACAAATAGCTCAAGACTTCCTTAGTATAGACAACATAATTCATATTTTAAACGTAGAAGAAAAAGATAACACTTTTGGTGAAAAGGTATTGGCTGAATTATCAATTGATACAGAAACAGAACAATTTATAAAATATGTTGATAATGAGAAATTCGAAAGAGAATTGGCAAGTTATATTAATAAAATCATTATTTATTCAGTAACGAATAATCAAAAAAACAAGCCAACTTCTGAGAATATCCGTCAGGTTTTTAAAGATGCAGAAAATAAGTATCAAAAAGAAAATAATAAAAGTATAGATAATTCTATTATTGAGGAATTACTAAACAGTTTGGATGAAGATGTTGATACATTCAAAGATGAAATTTTTAAAGATAATGATGATGTAAAGAAAATATTAACTCTCGTATATAGTCCAATTAAAAATGTTAGTTTAATAATTGCTATTAGTATAATTATTTTAATTTTCATTCTTAATAGAAATGTTATTTTAAGTTTTATCTATCCAGCTATTAGCTTTATTATAAATGGCATAAGTTTGTGCTTAATTGGTTTTACTACTGATAAATTCATGCAAGATGAAATGACTAAAAACTTACTAAGTAATATAATAACTCAATTTTATAAATACGGTATTATTTGTTTAGCTATAGGTATCATATTAATAAGTATTAGAATTATTTATAAGAAAAAAAGCAATTCCAAATCTAATCAATAATAAAAACTTGTTTTTCAAAATAAAACAAGTTTTTTTAATTAAATTCTACAAAAAAGTCGTCTTCACAAACCAAGACGACTTTCATTTTATAAAAATCTATTTTTTATTAGGCCATTTCCAGTCAATTATACAAGGCATATCAACACCATATTCTCTAATATATTCTTTATGTTCTATTAATTTTTCTTTCATTAACTTATCAAGATAAATGCCTTTGCTTCCTAAATTAGGAATTAATTTACAAGCTTCAATTACTAAATGATATCTATCAATTTCATTTTGAACACGCATGTCAAATGGGGTAGTGATAGAACCTTCTTCCATATATCCTTTAACTACAATATTGTGATTATATCTTTCATATAGTAATTCATGGATTAAAGAAGGATAACCATGGAAATTGAAAATTATTGGTTTTTTCTTTGTAAATAAAGCATCATATTCATCATTAGTTAGTCCATGTGGATGTTTCTCGTTAGTTTGAAGTTTAAATAAATCGATTACATTTATAAAGCGTATCTTTACTTTAGGTAAATACTCATTAATAATTGAGGTAGCTGCCAAACTTTCTAACGTTGGAGTCTCTCCACAGCAAACCATAATTAAATCAGGTTCACTTTCTTGATCATTACTAGCAAAATCCCAAATGCCTAATCCTTGACTACAATGTTTAATTGCTTGGTCCATCGTTAACCATTGTGGTCTAACGTGTTTGGAAGTTACAATTGCATTAACATAATCTTTACTTCTTAAACAATGATCTAGACATGAAAGTAAACAATTAGTATCAGGAGGCAAATACATACGAACGATATCAGCTTTTTTAGTAGCAATATGATTTAAGAAACCAGGATCTTGGTGCGTATAACCATTATGATCTTGTTGCCAAACATTACTAGTTAAAATATAATTTAATGAAGCTATTTCTTCACGCCAAGGCAAGCTTTTACATATTTTTAACCATTTAGCATGTTGACTTGTCATGGAATCAATAACTCTAACAAAAGCTTCATAACTAGCAAAGAAACCATGGCGACCTGTTAAAAGATAACCTTCTAACCAGCCTTCACACATATTTTCTGATAGCATTCCATCCATAACTCGTCCATTTTTAGCTAAAAATTCATCATTATCTAAAATATTTGCCATCCATGAACGATTTTGGCTTTCGAAAACATGACCTAAACGATTTGACATTGTCTCATCAGGACCAAAAATTCTAAAATTTTTATTTTGTTCATTTAAATTAAAAACATCTCTTACATAGTTACCAATCTCGATCATATCTTGAGCTTCAATAGAACCTGGTTCATCAAATTTTAAAGCATAATCTTTAAAATCTGGTAAAATTAAATCTTTTAATAATAAGCCACCATTAGCATGAGGATTTTTACCCATTCGTTTATCACCTTTAGGTGCTAATTCTCGTAGTTCATAATTTAAATGACCATTTTTATCAAATAGTTCTTCTGGGTGATAACTTCTAAGCCAATTTTCTAATAATTCTAAATGATCTTCGCCTGTCATATCAATTGGAACTTGATGAGCTCTAAAAGTACCTTCAATTTGTTTACCAGAAACGATTTTAGGTCCAGTCCATCCTTTAGGTGTACGTAGGATAATCATTGGCCAACGAGGACGCTCTTGCCATCCTTCAAGTCGAGCTTTTTTTTGGATTGCTTTTATTTCTTCAATTGCTTCATCAAGTGCTTTTGCCATTTTTTCGTGCATTGTCATTGGGTCATCTCCAGCAACGATGACCGGTTTCCAACCACATCCCTTAAAGAAATTTAAACATTCTTCCTCGCTGATTCGTGAAAAAATAGTTGGATTACTTATTTTATAACCATTTAAATGTAAAATTGGTAAAACAGCCCCGTCGTTTTCTGGATTTAAAAATTTATTTGAATGCCATGATGTTGCTAGAGTAGCTGTTTCTGCTTCACCATCACCAACAACAACTGTTGCAATTAAATCAGGATTATCTAAAACAGCTCCAAATCCATGAGCCAAACTATATCCCAATTCACCACCTTCGTTAATCGAACCAGGTGTTTCAGGAGCAACATGAGAACTAATTCCGCCTGGAAATGAAAATTGTTTAAATAACTTCTTTAAGCCAGCTTCATCTTGTGAAATAGTAGGGTAGTACTCACTATAAGTACCTTCCAAATAAACATTACTTACAATAGCGTTCCCACCATGTCCTGGACCAGATATATATATCATATTTAAATCGTATTTATTAATAATTCTATTTAAATGTGCATATACAAAAGTCTGACCTGGAATTGTTCCCCAGTGTCCAACAATTTTCTTCTTCACATCACTTTTTTCTAAACGCCTCTTTAGTAAGGGATTGTCAAGTAAATAAAGTTGGCAAGCAGACAAATAATTAGCAGCATTCCAATATTTATTTAATTTATCAAAATATTCTCTAGTATCATATTCTGTCATATTCTATTCTCCTTTTATCATACTACTAATTATATCATGCGACTAAATATAAGTAAATTAACTAATTAGTTCTTATTTTTTCCCAAAAAAAGAAACTATTTTGTGAATAGTCCTTTTATTTTACTCCATAAAGATTTATTTTCGACAACTACTTGCTTTTCAGTTTCTTTTTTCTTTTCTTGTTTTAATTCTTCAACAATATAAATTATCTTTGAAGAACCATCAGCATTTTCGTCTTTGTCATCAAGGGTTTGATATTCATTGCTAATGTTAACTAATGCTTCTACTTTTGCTTCAATATCTTTAACATCTCCGTTAACAAAGTTAGTTATTTTTTGAATACCTTCACTATCGAATTTCTTTAATCCTTCAACTAGTGTTGTAAGATTATTACTTACAGTAGTTAAGGTTGAATCTTTAACTTGATCTGCTACCTTAGAAGCAACTTGAACACTTACCTTAGAAGCGACTTCTTGACTAATTGAATTGGCTACAGGAGTTAATTTTTCGCTAGCTACTTCCGTAACTTTTTGATTAACAATATTTAAAACTTCTTGATTAATAGTAATATTAAGGTCATTTTCTACATAATCATTTAAACTATTCAATATACTATCTAAAATTTTATTAACATTATCTTCTGTAACATAATTACTAATTAAAGTACCTAGTTCTTTGGAAACACTATTAGCAATATTTGTTGCAATTTGACTTACCATTTCATCAGAAATAGAGTCAGCAATTTGTTTAGCAATTTGTTTGTTAATTTCTGTTGCAACATTCGCAGAAACGCTACTAGCAACTTTTTGTGTTGTATCTTCCATTGTTTTTATTGAAGCAACAACGCTTTTGTAATTAGCAATATTATTAATTTGAGATACACATAAAGCATAGTTGCTTTCAGAAACTTCGTTATTAGTACACAAATTTATTACTTGACTAATACCATTTTGCTCATATGTGTTTTTAATTGCTACAGCATTTTTGTATTCTGTACTTGCTTTAACTTCTGCCAAAGCCTGGGCAGTTGCTTGTTGTGATATTAAAGCAATTTGTTCATCGGAAATTGAAACTTTGCTAATTAGAGCTTTTGCAATAGCTTCTTTTTGAGCATCTGTTAATTTAACATTTTGACTAGCTTTAATAATAATTTCTTGAATATTAGAAGTATTACCTTCAATAGATTTAACAATTTGTTTTACTAATAATTCTTTTGTTTTATCATCTATTTTAATATTACCTAAAGCTTCCTTAATAATTTTATTTAAGTCACTATGTGATATTTCATAATCTTTTAGTAAATTAGCTACTTTTTTAGCTACATCATCTTGTGAAATAGTTGCTGCACTAACTGCAGTTTTTCCTATTGCATCTAATTGAGCTTTACTTAAGGTGTTTTTTGTACCAATTTTTTGATTAATTTCTGAAAGTAATTCATTTGATCCATTTACCAATTTTGTACTTGATTTGCTTAATGTATCAATTGATTCATATAGTTTATCTACATTATCAAAAACATCTAAGTCATCATTTTCTAATAATTTATTTGTAGCTACTGAATAAATAGAAGCTAATTCAAAATCAGTAGTATCATAACTTATTTCAATAGTATCAAGATCCTTTAATTGATCAATGTCTAAACTTTCATATAAACCAGGACTTGCTAAGGCAATAACTACACTATTACTACCATTATCAATAACTTTACCATTTGTTACAGATATATTTTTGTTTTCGTCATTTGAAAGGATAGAGGTAGCTGTAACAACAAATGGTACATATAAAGTTTCATTTTTTTCATTAACCAAAACTGTTTTCTTTAAGTTATTAGTATATTTCATTTTTATTGTAACTTTACCTGATTTACCAAGCATATCTTTAACTTTCATTTCTTTACCATCAAGCATATAAGTTATTTTCATATTAACTGGTAATTCTTTTTCAGTACTTCCTTCATAGTAGATATCATTTCCATTAGCTTCCCAAATTATTTTATTACCATCTTGTGAATATTTTTCATCACCATTTACATTAGTTACATCTTTTAAAGATGTTTTATCACTTATTTCATTCTTGCCATTATCATTTAAATGTTCGGATACTATTGTACTCTTAACACTTCCGTCACTATTTAAATTAGCATAAATAGTTTCGTCTTTAGATAATGCCCAAACTGGAGCAGCCTCAAAAGTGATACTTAAGACTAACCCCCATACTAGTCCATTTTTAACTTTCTTTTTCATTTTAATTTTCCTTTCTTAAATTCTTTTTAAATCCTAAGGTTGATTTTGTAATTAATGAGTCAAATAACAATAATATACTAGGTATAACTAATATTACTACTATCATACTGATGATAGCACCACGTGCAATTAATGTACACAAAGAACCAATCATATCGATTTTAGATACTACACCAACACCAATTGTCGCTCCGAAGAAGCACATGCCACTAACGATAATTGATGAAATTGAATTATCTAGAGCACTTCTTACAGCTTGGAATTTGTCTTGGCCATTCTTTCTTTCTTCTAAGTACTTAGTTGTCATTAAAATAGCATAATCAATTGTGGCTCCAAGTTGAATTGTTCCAATTACAACAGATGCTATAAAAGGAATTTCTGTTCCTGTAAAATAAGGAATACCCATATTAATAAAGATTGCAAACTCAATAGCTATAACAAGTAATACTGGTAATGATATAGAACGTAAAACAAATAACATTATAATAAAGATAATAAAGATTGATGAGAAGTTAACATTTTTAAAATCTTCATCAGTTGTTGTTACTAGGTCTTTCATTAGTGGACCTTCACCAGCTAAGATAGCTTCCTCATCGTATGATTTGACTATCTTTTTTACATCTTCGATTTGAGCATTTAATTCATTTGTTGCAATATCATAATCAGATCCAATAATAATCATTTTATAATTGTCAGTTTGAAATATTTCCTTTATGTCCTTTGGAATAATATTTTGACTAATACCATATTTACTTAAAGCAGCTGGACTTAATACTAGGTTAACACCTTCAACGTCTTTAATTTCTTCAATCATTTGATTTATTTTATAATCTTTCATATCAGCTTTTACTAAAACCATTTCTTGCGAAACCATTCCAAAATCTTCTTTTAAGGTTTTAGTAGCAATAGAATAACCATAATCATCTGGTATAGATTCATCAAGTTTATAATAAACACTTGTTTTTGTTTGTGCTAAATAAGCCGGAATAAGTAAAATAAGGAAAACAACAAAAATTGGTTTATAGAACTTCATAACAAATTCTTTAACTTTCTTAAATTCTGGTAAAAGTTGTTTATGTTTAGTTTTATCAATTGCTTTATCAAATACTAATAGAAGAGCAGGGAAGAAAGTCAAAACACAAATTACACCAATTAAAACACCTTTAGCCATAACGATTCCGATATCTTTTCCTAATGTCAAATTCATTGTACATAGTGCTAAGAAACCAGCAATAGTTGTTAGCGAACTACCTACAACTGATACCATTGTTTCATAAATTGCATTACTCATTGCTTCTTCGCATGATTTATACTTTTCTTTTGCCTTTTCATATTTATGATAAAGGAAGATTGAGAAGTCAGTTGTAACTCCTAATTGTAAAACAGCTGCAATTGCTTTTGTAATATAAGAAATATTTCCTAAGAAAATATTAGATCCCATATTAAATAAGATTGCAATTCCAATATTAACCATTAATAGAATTGGTACTAAGTAGGAATCAAGAGCAATTTCTAACACCAATACACAAAGTATGGCAGCGATTGCAACATATAATGCCATTTCGCTATTGAATAACTCTTTTGTATCCAAAACCATTGCACTCATTCCACCGATTTTAACATTTTTATCAACAATGTTTCGCATTTCTGAAACAGCATTTAATGTTGCATCATCACTTGTTGAATTAGCAAATGTTACTAATATCAAAGTACCATTATCATTTTGCAAAGTTTCTTTAACTTTACTAGGTAATATTTGCGTTGGAATAGTGGTGCCGGTCAAATCATCAATACTGATTACGTTTTGAACCGTATCAATATTTTTAAATTTTTCTTCTAATTTTATAACTTCTTTACTTGGTAAACCTTCTGCTACAACCATTGCAAATGATCCCATTTGGAAGTCATCTGTTAAAATGTTTTCGCCCTTAATTGTTTCAATATCACTAGGTAGGTAGACTAAGATATCATAATTAATATCAGTTTTTACATACCCAATAAGAGCTGGAATTAACAAAATCATTGTTAAGATAATAATAAACCATTTTTTCTTAACGATTGCCTCGCCAATTTTTTTCATAAAACCATCCTTTCAAAAAATGACTTTCGGTCAAAAAACACTATATTACAAAACTGACCAAAAGTCAATCTTTACTCTAAAATATATGCAAAAAAGTCAATTTATTGCAATAAAAAGGTGTTTGACATTTAAAAAAAAGTATGCTTTAAATAAAAAAGAAGGGTGATTGAAATGGCAATTTCTTTAAAAAAAGGTAAAGTTGAAGAAAATAAAGAAGAAAAAGAAACCAAGTTACTAGAGTCTGCTTTTTCATTATTTACAGAAAAAGGGGTTAAAAGAACATCTGTTCAAGAAATTGCCCATCAGGCAGGCGTAGCTAAAGGAACATTTTACCTATATTTCAAAGATAAATATGATGTTCAAGACTATTTAATTGCCAAAAAATCAAAGCAACTTTTGTCTGATGCAATCAATTCGCTTAAAGATAAAAACATTAGTAATTATAGTGAAAAGATAATTTGTATAATGGATTACATCATTAATGAATTTATTGATAATAAACTCCTCCTAAAATTTATTTCAAAGAATTTATCGTGGGGTGTTTATACAGATAAAATAAAATTAATTATGGATGATTCCTCAATTGGCATTTTAGACTTGTTTGAAAAAGATATTAAAGAAAATAATTTGAAAATAGCCAATCCAGAAGTAAAACTTTTTATGATAATTGAATTAACATCATCAACCGTCTTTACTTCTATAACAACTGGTAAACCACTACCTATTCAAGAATATAAAAAATATTTATACGACGAAATAAGGAAAATGTTAAGCGAGGAGGCTTAATAATTTTATTCCCAGAAGATTTCTATCAAGAAATTAATAATAGATACATAAACATTAAAGAACAAGGTATTTTAAAGAAAAAATATTATAAGATTTTTGTAAAAACTTTTTTTAAATTTTCCCAACAAACAATTGAAAAACAATTTTTAAAAGATTATTTTACTTTTGGTAAATTTATTACGAAACATAATAATCTCTATCTTAAAAATGAACGTCAAAAAAATCCCATACTTGACAATATCAAAGGTTATCCTTTGGATGAATACCAAAGTAGAGTAGTTCTTTCTAAAGAGAAAGCTTCATTAGTTATTGCTGGAGCCGGATCCGGCAAAAGTTTGACAATTATCGGAAAGGTTGTTTACTTAATAAAGTGCTGCAATGTAAAACCAGAAGAAATTCTTTGCATTTCTTTTACAAATGATGCAACTAAAAATTTACAGCAAAACATTGCTAAATACTATGGTTTTACAATTGATATTTATACTTTTCATAGGTTAGCTCTTAAAATAATTCATACTTCACGTGAGAAATATGAAATTGCCCCAGATGATTTGTTAGATGTTACTATTGATCGCTTTTTTTCAGAAGTAGTCCCACAAAATGCCCATTATCAAAAAGCATTATCTCTTCTTTTGAAGACAAAAGAAACAACTTCTTTGAACAGTATAAAAAGATTAATTAAAACATTTATTAGTCTTTTTAAGGGGAATAATTACAGATTCTCTTACTACTTAACTATTCTTAAAAAATTAAATAAAAACTTTAATTATAATAGACTAACTTCTGAAAAAGCTTTACTGCTTCTAATAGTCAATATTCATCTTATGTATGAAAATGAATTGTCAACCAATAAATATTTAGATTTTAATGATATGATTAATAAGAGTATTTCTCTTTTAAATAAGCATAATTTGCCTAAAGAATGGCGTTATGTCATAATCGATGAGTATCAAGATACTTCATATGTAAAATTTAAACTAATTGATAAAATATTACAATTAACGGATGCTGATTTCTTAGCAGTTGGCGACGATTTTCAGTCAATTTACAGATTTACTGGCTGTGATTTACAAATTTTTTTAAAGTTTACAAAATATTTTCAATATAGTAAAATTTTTTACATAGTTAATACTTATCGTAATCCTCAAGAACTAATAAATGTAGCAGGGCAATTTGTTATGAAAAATCCTAGTCAACAAAAGAAAAAATTACGTTCTAATAAACACTTAATTAAACCAATTAAAATATATTATACTCAAAATGAAATAAATACTTTAAAACAAATATTTTCTAGCATTCCATGTACAAAAGAAATTATGGTTTTAGGTCGCAATAATAAAGATATTTATAGTTATATTGATGCTGAATATAAACAATTACCTAATAATTATTTTGAATATAAAAAGAGAATATTTCGTTACTTAACTATTCATAAATCCAAAGGCTTAGAAAGTGACATTGTTATTATCATAAATTTAAAAGATCATAATTTAGGTATTCCTACTAAAATAAAAGATGAAAAAATTCTTCGTTTTGTTAATAACACTAAAGATTACTATCCATTTGAAGAAGAAAGAAGATTATTTTACGTTGCTTTGACAAGAACTAAAACTTATTGTTACTTACTAGTTCCTTATGAAAAAGAGTCGATTTTTATTAGAGAAATAAAAAAGTATCATCAATATATTGAAGTTATCAAAACATAATCTTATAAGTTAATTAAATGAAAGCAAAATAAAACTCTAGTCTACATAAAGCTAGAGTTTTTAATTCATCTAATTTTTAAAGAAGTGCTAAAAATAAAATATTATGCTATTTTTCTAGACTGACCTTTACATTCTTCAACTTCGCTTTGAGTCATTCCTTGAAGTTCTTGCTTCTTCTTCATAAGTTCGTCGCGATAAGATTTATATCCTTCTAGAAAAACGACTTTTTCAGCTTTGTTTTTTGCTTTAAATCTACTTTCAGCAATTCCTTCAGAAGCGCATTCTCTTCCTAGTTTATAGATTTCTTCAAAATGTTGTGTATCAATAATTTTTTCCAATCCAATCACCACGCTTTTATTATATCATTAAAAAAAATCATATGCTATAATAATTCATATGAAAAAGAGGAACTATATATGAATAAAAGTTATGAAAAAAAATGTGTTGTAGTAACTGGCTCAAGCAAAGGAATTGGAGCCGCAACAATTAAAGAGTTTGCTAAAAATAACTATAACGTAGTTATTAACTATAATAAAGATTTACATAGTGCCCAAACTTTAGAAAAGGAAATAAAAAAACAATACGATGTTGAAACTTTAATAATCCAAGCTGATATTTCTAAAGAAGATGAAGTAAAAAACTTCTTAAGTGAAGTAATAAAAAAATTTTCGCGAATAGATGTTTTAGTAAATAATGCTGGTATAGCTATTGATACAACATTGGAAGATAAGAGCATTGAAAACTTTCAAAAAATATTAAATACAAATCTTATTGGTACTTTTTTAATGTGTAAATACTTTGGATCTTTCATGAATGAACAATCTATAACTTCATCAATTATTAATGTATCATCAACTAACGGTATCGATTCGTTTTATCCTTATAGTTTAGATTATGATGCTTCAAAAGCTGGAGTCATTTCCTTAACTCACAATTTTGCTATACTTTACGCTCCTAAAGTTCATGTCAACACCATTGCACCTGGCTGGGTTAATACAGATATGAATAAAGAGTTGGATACAGATTACATCAAAGAAGAATGCCAACATATTTTACTTGGTAGATTTGCTGAACCAGAAGAAATAGCAGACACAATTTATTTTATAGCTAATAATACATACTTAAATGATTCGATAATCAAAGTGGATGGAGGGAAATGCTAATGTTTGAAAAATTAGGAATATCAGAAAAAACAATTGAATTTTTAAATACAGAAGAAAAAAGTCTTCAAGAAATTTATGCCAAAATAGATGAAAATTGTCGTCTAAACCACTTTAAAGTTTTAACAGCTTTTCATCAAAATAATGTTAATGAAAGTTACTTTAATAGCACTACAGGATATGGATATAACGACATTGGTCGAGATAATATTGAAAAAATTTTTGCTGAAGTTTTAGGTGGTGAGGCTGCTTTAGTAAGAAGTCAATTCATATCAGGTACTCATGCTCTAACAGTTGCTTTATTTGCCTTCTTGCGCCCGAATGATAAAATGCTTTCTATAAGTGGGTTACCATATGATACTTTACATGAAGTAATCGGTATAGAAAGTAATCCTAGTAGTTTAGCTTCTTTTAATATCGAATATGATCAAATTGACTTAATTAATAATGATTTTGATTATGATAAAATTAAAACATACTTACAAAATAACAAAGTCAAATTAATTGAAATTCAAAGGAGTAAAGGTTACTCTACAAGAAAAAGTTTAACAATTGATAAATTAAAAAAAGTAATTCAAGTAATTAGAAGTGTTGATAAAGATGTCATTATAATGGTTGATAACTGTTATTGTGAATTTGTTGAGACCAAAACTCCTCTTGAAGTTGGTGCTGATGTAATGGTTGGATCACTAATAAAAAATTTAGGAGGAGGAATTGCTCCAAATGGTGCTTATATTGCTGGTCGTAAAGAACTAATTACTTTAGCTGGTGAGCGTCTTACATGTCCTGGAGAGGGAATGGAAGTTGGTCCAACTTTAGGCATCAACAAAAGTATTCTCCAAGGATTATTTTTTGCTCCATCGGTCGTATCAAGTAGTTTAAAAACAGCCATTTTAACAAGTAAAGCTTTATCAACATTAGGCTACGATGTTGAACCAACATATAATGAAAAAAGAGCAGATATTGTCCAAAATATAATTTTTCATAACCCAGATGCTTTAATAAAATATGTTCAAGGAATTCAAATGGGATCGCCAATTGACTCAAATGTTGTCCCAGTCCCATGGGATATGCCAGGCTACAAAGATCAAGTAATTATGGCTGCCGGAACATTTACTCAGGGGTCATCGATAGAATTGAGCTGCGATGGTCCAATCCGTCCACCTTACATTGCTTATCAACAAGGTGCATTAACTTACGATTATGGCTTTATTGGTGTAGCTAAAGCTATTGAAGAATTAACTAAAAAAGATAATAACGTCAAATAAAAGAAATATTATTTCTAAATTTAATATGATATACTACTACTATATAGTAAAGGATGATAAAATGGCAAACGAATTAACGAATGATGAAATAGAAGAATTAGTAGGTTTAAATGAAAATGATTCAAATATGATGAAAGCTCGTAAAAATGGTTTATTATTAACAGATAACCAAGTATCAATATTAGAAAGATATAATATTGATTTTGACAAATGTGGTAGTATGAGTGAATTAATATATCTAATTGAAGAAGCAAATGAAGGAACTTATGATGATGAATATAGTGAATTAGATGAATTAGCTGACTTGTTATCAGAAAGAAGATATTATGAAGAAGTTCGCAAATAAACAAGTAAACAAACTAAAAAAATATCAAAAGAAAAAATTTGATTATTATAAGATGATAAATGATTACTATCTAGTAAACAATGAAGCTTATATTTCAGTAAAAACCACATCTGTAAATGATATTGTCTCTAAATATTCTATTAATAAAGATGAAATACTAAATGATGAATTTGTTCGCTTTGTTAATACTAATGCTTCATATATTCCAGACAATTATTCACTAGTTTTGGAAATATGCAATCATCAATTTAGCGAAGATGAAAAAAGTATTATCACTAAAGTAATAGAAAATCATTATGAATTAGAACTTATTAAAGCCGAAGATGAATTAAAAACACTAAGGCGAAAAGAAATAAGTTTTCTCTTAGTTGGGATTCTCTTTTTTATAATATTTATATTAATTTATCATTTTAAATTTAGTTTAGCTTCTGAAGAAATTTTATCTTTTGTCGCTAGCTTTAGCATTTGGGAATTTGCTGAAATGCGTATTTTTGAAGAAGATGAAATCAAAGAAAAAATTGTTGAAATAACTAAATTAAATAATATGAAGATTAAATTTAATGAATTAAGTACTTAATTACAAAAAAAACTACTATATTAAAACCTAAAAAATTATGTTATAATTAAAAATAATAAGTACTCATTGGGTACCTTAGACTTATTGTCATGGAGGAATAAAAATGGAAGAAACAAATCAAAAGTTTCAGGTTGAAATCGAAACAGGTGAAATAAAAGAAGCTGAATTATTAACTATAGTTGAAATAGATGGTAAAGAGTACGCAATTTATATGATTGACAATGATGATAATGAATATGAAAGCGTTGATGTCTTAGCTTCCTATGTTATGAAAGATAGTGAAGGTTATGACAAATTAATTGATATAGATGATCCAGAGGATAAAGAAAAAGTAACAGCATTTATCAAAAATATAATGAAATAGGGTGGTAAAATGGCAATTACAAAAGAGGAGAAAGTAAGAAGAACTTGTGCTTTATGGGAAATTTTGAATGAAAACGAACTTGATAAACATACTAGTATAACTGAAGCTGATCAATGGGATGAAATACCTCCCAAGTTGGTTAGTTTTCTCGTTGAAATAAGAAATAATAGAAAAGAAACATATTTAAAAGCAATTAAAAATTTAGAACAATTTAGAACTTGTAATTTTAATAGTCAACAAGATTTACAAAAATATAATGATTGTATCGAAAAGTACATGGAGGCTAAAAGTACTTATGAAAATATGATTAGAATTTCAAATGATTATTTGTCTACATTTAATAAAACAAAAAATCTTGATGATGAGAAGATAACTATACAACTTTCTGAAGCTAAAATGCTATATGATGTCAAAATGAATGTTGAAAAAAATAAAGATAATTCTGTAGACTCAAATAACATATTAGAAAATTCACTACCTGTATTAAAGGAATTAGAAGATTTTGTTAATACTAATGTTGAAGACCAAGTAAAGTACAAAGAATATAAAGATAGCCTTTCTAAATCGGGTCCATCTCCAACGAGAAGTCCAATGCCAACAGGAGGCTCAGGACCATCTGGAGGAGCAACGCCATCAGGAGGGGCAGCACCAACAGGAGGAGCAACACCAACAGGAGGAGCAACGCCATCAGGAGGAGCAACACCAACAGGAGGAGCAACGCCAACAGGAGGAGCAACACCAACAGGAGGAGCAACACCAACAGGAGGAGCAACGCCAACAGGAGGAGCAACGCCAACAGGAGGAGCAACGCCATCAGGAGGCCAAAGTCATGCCATTCCATCTTCTACATTTGTTGATGAATATAAAAACGTTTTGCAAATAATTAAAGACGCTGCTGATAGTCTGTTAGAAAAAGAAAGACTTATAACTAGCTGCTCAAATATTTTTGATGGATCAACTCAAGTAGAATCTAATCTTGATGAGTTAATACTTTTATCACAAGCAGCAAAAACATTAGAAATGAAAATTCTTGAGGCTCAAAGAAACCTTATAGTTTTAGAACATAAAGAGTATAAAACAAATCCAGTTTATTATGCTAAAACAGATCAGAATTTAGCTACTCCTATAAAAGAGATGAATGATAGTTTAAATAATTTAAAGCCTCAAAATGATGTGGTAGATTTTTATAAAAAAAATGTATTTCGTATTAACAAAGTTGTAACGGAAATTAATAGCATTGATGAAAATGATCCTAAAAGAAAAAAAATGGAAGAATTGATTGTTGCTTTTAAAGGAAATATCAATCGTCGTTTGATGCAAGAAGTACACTTTAACCAAGGTTTCCAAATAAAACAATTTATTGAAGAACAAGAACAAAATAACATAAAAATAGATACAATTAATCCTCAACAAATTAAGCAACCTCAACCAACACCTAAACATTCGCCAAAGAATCAACCAAAAGCAAGCGTTGAAAAATTCTATGAATTTTTAGGTGAAGAAATAATTAAACTATATGTTCAAAATGTCAAAAATCAAAATGTCAAAAATCAAAATGTTGATTTTGCAACATTCTTTACAAGGACAATTGCTAGTAACTTTGATCAATTTTTAAACTCTATGGCACAAATTGATACACACAATATTTTTAAAGAAGAGTCTTTAGATCGAAAGGGACCTGTTAAATATTATTGGAAAAATAGTAGCTCTAACAATGGTCCAGGTGCAGAAATAACATTTACAGAATTTGCTAAATATTTTACCAAAAGCTATCAAAAGAAAAAAACTACACCTGAAGGATTTACATCTGAATTTTCAGACATATCTATAAAATTAAACCCAGATAAAAAAAGAATTCAAACAGTCAACCGAGCTAATGATACTATAGTAAATGTTACATTAAGTTCTATAACTCAATTAAGTGATGGCAGTATTCAAAATGATAGTTTAATATCAGAAGATGTAGAAAAAATAAATGGCCCACAAGACATGATATTGAGAACAATTATTATTAAAAATGCTTTAAAAGAAAAATTACAAGAGCAAAACTTAAATTTTTCATTAACTTCTGATCATGTTGTTCTAAATACTACTACTAATAATAATGATGAAAAATATACAATTGCACAAAATGTAAGTGAAAAAGATAATTCAAAAATTAAAATCAAAGATGAAAAGGGTAATCTTGTCTATGTGATTGAATTACGCTATGATGAAGAGAAAACAAAATCAAAACTTCATATGTAGGAATCAATAAGGGGTTGAAAATGTGAAAGATAATGAAGAAAAAAAGTTGAACACAGAGTCAACTCCTGTTGGCTCTGAACAAGTTACCATAACACCAACGATGATTGACAACGAAGATACTGGTAACAAAAATTCTAAAAAAGATTTATCAGCAATTATTCCAGAACAAAATAATCAAGTGGAACATAATGATGGAATAATTTTAGAAAGTAAAGATAAGGAATTAAAAAGTGATGGTGCCGTAGTTATTGGTAATGTTGTAAACGAGGACGTTATCATCGATGAAAAAGCTACTTTACCTTCTCAAATAGATATAGAAGCTCGTAAAAGAAATAAAGCCAATGTGCTGAAAAATAAAAAACGTAAAAATAAAGTAGAATTAGATGATGAAGCAAAAAAATCTCAAAATATTACATCTATTATTGTTTTACTTTTAATTGGAGTTTTAGGTGGCTTTGTATATTATTACTATAATCATAAAACTTTAAATGATTTTCAACCATTAGCTGTAACAGTTGAATTAGGATATAAATTACCACTAAGAACCAAAAACTACGTTAAACCTGGAATCGGTAATAGTGTTGATGAATTAAAGTATATTTTAAATACTAAAGATGTAGATATTGATAAAGTAGGAGAGTACAATTTTACTGTAACTTTTAATAACATAACTAAAACAGGAACAATAAAAATTGTAGATACAACACCTCCAACTTTAACAGTAAAAAAAGTTATAATAACTGAAGGAACAACCTATGGTCCAGAATCATTCGTTGATGAATGTATAGACTTAAGTGGTTGTAATTATTCGTTTGAAGATTCAAAAACAACCGAAAAGTATCGTACACCTGGTACATACGACGTATATGTTGTAGCAACTGATCCTTACGAAAACAAAACAACAAAAAAAATTCAACTAGTTATTGAAGCTCAAGGAATGGTTAAAAAACTAATTAAAAATGAAGAATACTCATCTGAAAAGGGATATTCATTGAAAACAACATATGACCTACATTTCTCAAGCTTTATGGATAATGCCGTTTTATATAATGGTTACAAAATAGAAGAGTACTATTATCGTGATGAAAATAAATTTAAAGAAGCAAAAGAAAAATATACTGGGGAATCTGATTACACAATTGATGATGAAAATAAAATAATAAAATATGAACCAAATCCAGTGTCTCAAATAAATAATTATAGTACTTTGGATGATATTGTAACTTCATTAAAAAATAATGGTTTTGAAGAACAATAAAAGATTATGTATGCCAATATGTAATCTTTTTTTATAAAAAAATTTATAGTCTAATTATATATAGTAGCTTATGAAGTTGGTATTAAAAAATATATTTATGATATAATAAAAATGATAAAAATAGCGAAAAAGCTACTAATTATTTATCTAAGGAAGGAAGATATAAATGTTTAATGAAAAAGTAGTTATTATTACAGGAGGAGCAAGTGGTATTGGTTTAGCTACTGCAAAAAAGTTATTAAATGCTGGAGCAAAAGTTATTTTAGCAGACTGGAACGATGATGTTACTAATATAGCAGCCAACTTAAGTAGTAATTGCTTAGGAATAAAATGCGATGTATCCAATGAAGAAAGTGTAAAAAATTGTGTTAATGAAGTTGTTAATAAATATGGAAAAATTGATTGCTTAGTAGCAAATGCCGGAATTGGTGGAAGTCCAAATAAAGCACATGAAGTAAGTTTTGAAGAGTGGAACAAAGTTGTATCAGTTAATCAATCTGGTATATTCTTAATGAATAAATATGTAATTACAGAAATGTTAAAAACTGGTGGCGGAGCAATTGTTAATACATCATCTATGTATGGTTTAGTAGGCACAACAATGAGCTTTACTTATTCAGCAACCAAAGGAGCAATTAATCAAATGACAAGATCACTTGCTTTAACTTATGCTCGTGACAATATAAGAATAAATGCTATTGCTCCAGGATATGTAGACACACCTATTTTAGCTCAAATACCTCAAGAAGCTAAAGAAGCAATGGCTAATCAATTGCCAATTGGTCGTCTAGGTAAAGATGATGAAATAGCAAACTTAATAACATATTTATTAAGTGAAAATGCTAGTTTTATAACTGGAGCTATTATACCTATTGATGGTGGATATACAGCACAATAATAAAAAAAATAAAGCACTATAAGCTTTGCTTATAATGCTTTTTTTTATGCAGCTGGTCCAGTTGGTCCAGTTGGTCCAGTTGGTCCAGTAGGACCTGTTGCTCGATAAAATAAATCATCAAATAGAATTAATTGTAATTTCAAGCATTATTCCTTTATTAATATGAAAAATAACCACTTTGTTTTTTAAAGTGGTTATTTATTTGAAATTAATTTTTTTGAGATTCTACAAACAATTTCATTAAATTTTCAAGTATATCAGAATCATTTACTTCTTCTAATCCATTTTCGTTGTCATATTCACAAAACATTGTATTAGTATAATCGTCTTGATCTATTAAATACACATAACTTTTATTATTATAAGTTGTTGAAAAAACGACTGAATACTTTTTATTATCATTTAGAGTTAATATTTCACCTTGATTTAGCATTTTCATTACCTCCTAATTCATTTGTGTTGACATTTTCTAAAGACGCGTTGAAGTCAATAAGTTCATTTTGTGCTTGTTTGAATTTTTTAGAATTTTTAAAATATTTTGCAATAAACCCACCAGCACCAGCGGCTAATAAAGTTGTTATAGGACCTAAATCTTGTAAATATTGTCCTAGTGCTTCCCAAGAATAGATAGCATTTAATTCGTGTTGTAATACTTGTTGCATATCTTGTCCGTTAAAGTAAACTGCAACGGCCGCACCTAAAATACAAACACCGGCTAATATTGCTGATCTATTTTTTGCTCTTTGTGCGTCATTCATAGCTCTTTCACGTTGTAATATAGTAAATTTTCTATTTTCTTTTTGCATTTGAGCTACTTCTTGTTGAGGATTTATTTTTAAAGTTTGTAATCCTGATTCAAATTGTGTTGATTGAGATTGTTGTTGTGTTTTTTCTTCTGTTGGTTGCAAATGCTTTTTAATATCAATTCCATTTTGCTTTTGTATATTAAGTAATGCTTCATTACATTTAGCATATCTTTCTTTAGTAGATGAATCAATTACTAGGCCATCTTCTGTCATTTCTGGTCTTGATATAGCGGATTTTGTACCAATATCAAGCAAATTTATCATTTCTAAAGTAAGTTTATGTTCTTCTCTTATTTCCCTCGGCATAGTTATTGGTAAAGCTGGATATTGTTGTAAAATATCATAAATTCTTTTTTGAAGTTGTTCTCTATAATATTGATTAAGTTCAGTTCTATATTCCATACTTTTTAAACTTGCTTGCTCTTTTCTTTTGATGTCAAATTCATATTGTTTTCTTTTTTCTTCTTCAAGATTATATCCAGTTGATATTAATACAGCTGGATTAGCTTTGCTTAAATCTTCAACTTCAATACTTGAATACATACCACTAGCAGAATTATGCTTGTTAGTGATTCCATTTTTTTCATTTGCATAAAATGGTGTTGGTAAAGCTAATTCACTCATTGGTACATTACAAAAGATTTTTGAGTTTGATTGTGGATCTAAATCAGGATTAGCTAATCTGATAGCAACACCTGGATTTAATCTTTGCAAAGCAATAGCAATTTCTCTAATATTTGTGGTTTCTAGTGATTTACTAACATCAACATTTGGATATGTTTGGCCCACTACCATATCATCTAAACTTTCTACTGATAAACTCGTGTATAATCCTGTTTCAGAATTATGTTTATTAGTAATTCCATTTTTTTCATTTGCATAATATCCTTGTGGTAATCTTAATTGATTCATTGGTTTAGAACTAAAAATTCTACTATCTGCAAGTGAATCAAACTGTGGATCACCAATTCTAATTTCAACGCCCGGATTTAACTTTCTGATTTCATTAATAAGTTGATTAAAATTCATAATATCCCTCCATCTAATATTTTATCATATTTTAGTAATAATTGCAATTAGTTAGTCATACAAGACTATTTTTTTTACATATTTTCAACTTTTTTTAAAAACTCATTTAATGATTTATACCATTCAAACATTCTAACTTTTTTATTTTTGTATTTATCTAATTCTTCTTCAGTATAATTTTTATTTATTTCTTTCCACCTGTTTATTACTCTTTTATAACATTCTTCAATAGAAGTTCTGATAATTATAATTTTACCTTTTAATAATTTTATTTCTTTTTCAGTTATTAAATTTCTAAACTGTGCTGAATCTATTACTAATGTTTTATCAGTATTTTTATAATAATCTAATATGTCATTATAAATGGTACTAAACTCATTACATACATCTGGAATGCTATCATTATATTTTTTCTTTAAAAATTCTCTAAATTCAATACAATTCTTATTATCGGTCGGTCTATCTTTAATTATTTCATCAGTATCTATTACAATATATTTATCATCATTTA
>OIYO01000127.1_pt1 | contig 76126 bp, 66 predicted proteins | sample 1588191 | NCBI WGS metagenome assembly OIYO01 (sample SAMN03283275) | human gut metagenome | biome: human-associated habitat; material: feces | host: Homo sapiens | place: Peru | collected 2012 | reverse complement strand
CGGTCAATTTCCTCCTGCGCCATCGGGAGATATAGCCATGTGATGTGCTCGGTATCCTCCGGCTCGGATTTGGGAGTCGCCGCGACCATAGTGGCACGCGGCTCATAGTAATAGCAGGGGAAAAATTGACCGTCATATACTTGCTCCAGTTTCATGCCGTTGTCATAGATCACGCCGTAGGGAGTGATCGTGCCGCTGCCGCTCTCAATAAGCCGCAGTGCCATTTCCTCACCGTTCAATGCTTCCAACTCAGCAGCAGTTGCACTACCGCTATGCAGGTTCATGTAGTGGTCACGGCCAACAGCGGCAAGGTCAGAGAAATCCGTAATGACTGTGGCCTCCTGGCAGCAGAAGGTTAGGTTGATAAAATCCTTCAGTTCGAGAAGCTCCAGTTTGTGAGCCATTGCCTGAAACTGTGCGGCCTCTCCGATATCGAAACCATCCAGCCGCTTGGCAAGATAGTTGAGCTCCTCCACATTGACCGTTAGCATCTCCGTGCGCTTGAGTACAGAGTAAAAGCTATTGATCTCCTGCGCCTGACAGTCAGCTTTGACCGCATCGCCAATTTCCAATGCCTCCAGCAACTCCATGCAGTGTGCGTACTGGTCATGTGGGATGGGGAACGGAATGGTCGCCACGCCGTATTCCGGGTGGTTTGGATTGCCGAGCACAGCTTGTATCATCATATTTCATTGGCTCCTTTTCACAAATTCAAAATCACATCGCCGACATGCCAGTTATATCTGCATCTCAGGAGTCTGCGATTCGCTGTCTCGAAGCTGCTGGGTGTATTCGTGCAGACTCATGCCGGTCTGCTGCTGACAGAATGCCTCCATTTTGCGGAGCAGGACTTCCTGTTCGGCAGCGTTGAGACGGTAAAACCAGCTTTCTTCCGAACCGTCTCCTTTGCAGAGGTTCAGTTCCAATGTGTCACATAGCCGATCCTGCTCCACGTCATAGTTGGCATAGATGTTGAGCCAGTCGTCATTCTGATCAGTGCAGACAAATGTCCCGAACGCAGAATCCACATCAAAGTCTGCCTGAATATAAAAGTTGAGCTTGCCGTCCTCCTCAATTATCTCATCTGAGAACGAAAAGTTGTTGGCAGCGAGATGTCCCGCCGAGGTGATCTCTTTTCCGCTCAGATGATCCAGCAGCTTGCGCCACCTATCATCGTTAGACGCAAACTGTGACCGGGTGGCATGATAAACTGCCACCGACACATCATGCATCGCCCAGGTCTGCCAGCCATCCATGATGCTAACAGCGGAGAACTCACGCTTGTCGAAGTTCACGTCGAACACACCACGTACCTTTCCGGTGTTCTCCATGCGCAGAGCCGTCAGCGCATCAAACTCTTTTGCTATGATGGTCTGCCCGCCGAAAAACATTCCGATGAATTTGTCCGGCGTCACACTGTTGCCTTTCGTAATATAACTGCGCAACTTTTTCCCGGCCTCCAACAGCTCCTCACCGGGAGAGGTTTTAAAGTACCATTCTTGACCATGCTCCGTCACATGGTAGGCAGCATAAGTGCGAGCCGCTTCTTCCGCTGCGCGCCGTGCGGCAGCTTCCGATTGAATCTCACGACTGATGTGCTCATACTCTCGCTCTGGAAGCTGATCGCACAGCTTGTCCAATACATTCTCCAGATGCTCTTGCAAAGCCTCGCCATTTAGATGCTTCTCGATGGCATTTTTCCAGCGCCGGTCAATCCATAGAACAAGTTCTTCCTGCTGTGCCATATCAATTGCCATCCTTCACCGCTCCATTTTCTAAATTCAGAACCACATCCCCGTACTTGGCCATCAGCAATGCGCAGATAATCAGTTGGAACGCCTCATCTGTGACCAATTCCGGAGACGCAAGGTCCGCAAGAGTAATGTTGCAGCTACCTACCGCAATGGCCTTTGCAGCCTGATAAACGCTGTAAAGCTCCGGCTTGATCCCATGGAGATGGACTGCTTGGAAGTCAAAGCCGTCGTTGCCGCACTTCCAGACCATCCTTCGCCAAAGGCTTTCGTAAGCCGTGAGCAGGAAGAGGGCGGCTTTATTTCGGTCAGACAGACGCCAGCAGAGCGCTCTCCAGTGTGTCCATCTTCTACGATGAGAGTTGGATAGGAAAAAACGAAATCTTCTGTCTCCGAACTGCTGCCGCATTCGTTTTTGAAGCTGTGGTTCCACAGGGGATGCAAAGCAGTCCCATACAAACTCGCTCAGATTCAGAACACCCGCCTCAATGCGCTCCTTCAAACAAGTGCATGCACACAGGAGGCATGGATTCTTACGGTCATAGTTCTGGCAGTATTCGCACTCCACATCTTTTGGAGTGTAATGAAATTGACTTCGGTACCTTCCGCCTCCTCGCGGCTTGTGGCCTGGCTGAGACATCATCAACCGCTCCATCGCCCACAGAGGTGTATCTCGCATAAAATAGCGTGACATAAATGACTCCTTCCTAAACAAGAAGGGTCTGAATCTTATTACTAAGACTCAGGCCCGTGCTGTTTGGTATTACAATAATTCCTGATGTATTGATGCTCCGGATTTCAAGGCTACAATTATCTCGCTGCCGGTTTCTGCCGTCACGCTCTCAACTACCTGACGGATCAGCGCTTCATCCCACTCAGTTATAGCTGATGGCGTTGTTTCTGCTGCTTGTCTGCATTGCTCTATATGAGCCGCGGCTTTACCGCTCTCGGCTAACATCCGTTGTATCTCGTTGCGCTGAGCTTTTAGCTCGGTCTGGTGTTGCATTATATCCCGGAACCTATCGCTGTACGCTGCCTGATTACCGCTTTCGGATGCTTCGGCAAGCACTTTGCTGAACTCGGTGTTTAACTGTTCGAGCTGACTATCTATCTCGGACAGACTGAGCTGCTGCCCTGCGACCGGAGCAAGTTCTTTTTCCATTGCTGCTTTTAGGTTGTAGACTATATTGTCTTTATCATTGACCGCACTGTTTATAGCGGCAAGGACGGCTCTGTGCAGCGGCTCCTCATCCAGCGTAGGTGAGTCGTGGCAGTACTTGCTGCCATAGTCCACCCGGCTGACACAGCGCCAGACGATGCGCTTGCTGCCATCGCGGTTGCGCCATGTACATCTCTGATACCGCGTACCGCACTCACCGCAGTACAGCCTATCCGACAGCGCATATTTGCTGCTGTACCTGCTCCGACCTGTCGGGGCATTTTTCTTTGACGGGCTTCTTCCGGCGTTACGCCGGGAGAGTTCTGCTTGAGCCGCATCGAAGGTCTCTCGGCTTATTATCCCCTCATGATGATTCTGCACCAGATACATCGGGAGCTGACCGGTGTTTTTCTTGACCTTCTTGTTAATACAATCATCTATGTATGTTTTCTGGAGCAGTACATCGCCGCAGTATTTCTCATTTGTAAGTATGCTGTCTATGGCGCTCCGCGCCCATTTTGACTCACCATTTATGTTCGGAACGGCGCTCGCATTCAGATACTCCTGTATCCCGCGGATCGGTGTTCCGCTGAGAAACAGGTCGTATATCTTGCGAACGACTTCAGCTTGATCCGGTATTATCTCAGGCTTGCCATCATCACCCTTGCGATAGCCGTACAGATATTTGTACTGTATGGTGGCTTTGCCCTCTTTCATGGCCTGCCGGATACCCCAGCGGACATTGGCGGAGATGGATTCGCTCTCGGACTGAGCGAACGCACCGAGCATGGTTATGAGTATCTCGCTGTCGATTTCGAGAGTGTTCATGTTCTCTTTCTCGAAGATGACCGCTATGCCAAGCTCTTTTAGGGCACGTACATAATTTAGGCAATCGACTGTGTTGCGGGCAAATCTGGATATGGACTTGGTGAGCACAATGTCAATTTTGCCCTGCTTACACTGACGGATCATACGCAGAAACTCTGGGCGCTTACGGGCGGATGTGCCGGTTATACCCTCATCAGCAAAGATACCCGCCATTGTCCACTCTTTATTAGTCATGATCTTGTCTGTGTAGTAATTTTTCTGCGCCTCGTAGCTGGTGAGCTGCTCTTCGTCATCGGTCGATACGCGGCAGTAAGCCGCCACCCGTAGCTGGCGTTTTGATGCCCGAACGGCTTCTGGCTTGGCTGGGATACATATAACTGTCGGCGTTGTATTGCTCATTTGAAGTCGTCCTTTCCAATATATTGTCCGTTCCATAGCAGGAGCTTGACTGACAAGGACTCAACGTATATGCCAGCAACGCTCGATTTGAGCAATTGAGAGTCAAGAGCAGTGGAGTGGGCAGCTTTTTCGAATAGTCTCTGGAGCCGATCTGACTCATAGTCGCTTGTGTTTACCTGATCATATAGAGCGGCAGCCTCTTGAAATATGTGCCCTCTGGCAGCAGCCTCATCCACAGGCTGGACTAACATAATCGAATCCAAGTTCCTTTGAAACTCGCTGTCGTCATGATTTGCTATGGAGCTGAGCTGTGGTCGAATCTTCTCAGGATGCATGGACAGCAGATTCAGGATGGATAAAACCTGCTGCTCAAGCTGCGCAGACAGTTGGACTGAGCACAGTTTTGACAGTGCTTTTTGAACTTCGGTTTTCGCACAAATCTTGGTCCTGGACTCCCTTTGCCGCTGGACTATCGAGAAATCTGCGGCAGATATGATTTTAGGATAGACATCATTTTCAATGTAACGTCTATCCCCAAGAATTCTCGCTATCATGTTTTTGTTCCAAGGCTTGCCTTCGTCATACGAAACAGCCTGCCCGCGGAGCATATCCGTTATAGTGCTGTACGATGCGCCGCTGAGATATGCTTTGAAAATTTTCCGGACTATATCTGCTTCGGTTTCATAAATGACCGGTTTGCCACGGCGTATTTTATATCCAAATGGCTGCTTTCGGTTTGTCATGACAGTGTCCTTCCTATATGCTCGTCTAATTCGAGCCCGTTTTTGAGCCTAAACCGTACATCTGTGCGGCTTTTTACGATCACATTTTCAATGAGCTCGCTGAACAGTTCCTCGTCATAGTGTTCGAGAAAATCCGGGCTATCTCGAAGCAACTCGATGATATGCCGTGTCTGAGACAATGGATCGTCTGTTTCTGAATCAAGCAGATGTGCCTTTTCAAGCCTTAGCTTGCGAAGCTGTTCAGCCAGCTCATTGGTTTTGGATATAAAAATGTCAGGATCAACGAGCCCCTGCTGCTTCAGTACGGCTAACATTTGATTCTGACTTAATATATCGGATATTTTCTTGTTCAGCTCTATTATATCCGGACTCCAGAGCATTCGCCGGTTACGAAGCTCAGTTAGAGAAGCGGCTGTCTTAGCCAGAATTTCCGGATGTTTTTTCAACTTGAAGTGGAGAATACGAAAGGCTTCTTTCACAGTTGCGTCGGCAATAGGGGGCAGGGGGCAAAGCTCTTTGCTGCGGTTATGCCGTCTGCATACCCAATATATTTGAACGTTCACGGTTTTAGGCTGCATTTGCGTACCGCACTCGCGGCAGATAAGCTTTCCGCGCATATCATCGCATACGGGATGCTTGCCATTAGACTTACTCCGAGAGTTTCGCAATTCCTGAGCTGCGTCAAACAGCTCCTGACTTATGATGGCGGGGTGCGTATCCAGCACGCGATACATCGGCAGCTCACCGGCGTTTTTCACCTGCTTTGCGGGAAGCGTATTTGTGGCATAGGTCTTTTGCCATAGGGAATTGCCGGTGTAACTCTCGTTTGAGAGTATGTACAGAATGGTTGTGCTGTACCAGTATGGCCGCATCTGCTCAGACGAGGTATTATTAAGTGTGTTCAGCTTTGCGGCGATAGTGTCCATACCGTTGCCGGAGACGTAGCTTTCAAATATGTATCTGACGATCTCGGCTTCATTAGGAACAATGATGTATTCTCCGTCTTGTATCTTATACCCGAATGGAGTTGACGGTGCAAGATATGTACCAGCCTGCATTCGCTTGCGCAGCCCCCAGCGCATATTGCCGGAGATGGATTGACTCTCGGCCTGTGCGAGCGAGGCAAACACGGCGGTGAGCATCTCACCGGAGACCTTGCCGGTGTCGATGCCTTCTTTCTCAAAGTACACGCTTACGCCGCGAGCTTTCAGAGAGCGCACCGTTTCGAGACACTCTGTTGTGTTCCTGGCGAATCTGGATATGGACTTTACGAATATCCTGTCTATGAGCCCGCGCTCACAGTCACGGAGCATACGCTTGAAGTCATCGCGCTTTTCTATTGATGTGCCCGTGATGCCCTCATCGGCGTAGATATCTACAAGCTGCCAGTTGTCCTTGCTGGATATGAGTTCTGTGTAGTATCGGTTCTGAGCGGCGAAGGAATTGAGCTGCTCGTCAGATGATGAACTGACGCGGGCATAGGCTGCAACTCTCAGCCGTATATCCTGCGGCTGTTCTGTTGCCGCTATCGTTATGACTCTTGCGGTGTTTTCCTGTGCCATGCGCCGGTTCACCTCCCTCTACAGCAACACACAATACCACAACACCTTTCACAAAGCTACTGAAATATGAGCATTTTCAGACAGAAATAATAAGCGTCGCGCCGGTCTGTTTGGCAACGCGGGAAAGGATCTTTTCAGCCTCTTGCTGTGTAATCAGTCCGTTGTTCCGCAGTTCTCTGAGGATCGTCGCCGTCACCCACAGGTCTATATCTACTGTCATATTAAACCTCCATATGATTCGAGCCGGGCGGATACCCGGCTCTTTGTCTATTCACTTACCCTCTCGCAGAAGACGAGAAGCCTCTGCCGACCGCCGGTGTTTGGCGGATGGCAGGTCAGGAGAGTCACAAGGTCGCGCCCCTCCTGTATCTTTATTGCGTCGACATCGTCCGGGGAGATGACTTGTATATCCACCACTTCGTACTTCATCAGCGTCCAGATGTTGTCTATGTACACAAGGTCGCCGATCTGAAGCTCATCAAGGTTCAGAAAATACGGATAGCCGTTCCACCCGCGATGACCTGCAATTACGGAATTGGTATTGACACCGCCGATGGGGACGTTCGTCTGCCCAAGCACCGCCGCGCCGTTTGCCATGTTCTCATCGTTTGCGCCGAGGTACAGCGGTAGAGTTACCTCAAGCTTTGGAATGTAGATTATCCCGAAGGTCTCATCCTGCAAGCCGTACTGCGTGAGGATGAATGCGGGCTGCTCGTATGCCGCCGCATTTGTGAGCGCTATCTGCTTGCCCTCGTACAGCCAAGTGTTGTACTGCTCTATCTGCTCACGGAGCTGCGCATATGGCGTTGCTTCAGGTGTATCCTGCTGTACGGATTGTATCTGCTCCAACTGCTGAATGAAGCTGTCGTTGGCTTCGTTCACCTGCTTCTGCCGTGAAGCGCGCTCCATGAGCGGCTTGAAGGTAACAACAAGTCCGGCAATTGCGAGGAGTGCCATAAGTGCGAGAAGGATCATCTTAGCCTTTTTCATGTAGCCCTCGCTTTCTCCGCCGTGGACGTATGCGGTTTATCTCATAGACTATCCCGATGGCAGCTATGCAGATAACGCCGAGCCCTATGCCTTTGAAATATTCCTGCTCCCATGTGGGCTGTGTGACACCCTCGCGCTCATTCCTCTCAGCCTTGAGATTTTCTACATATTCAGCCTGATCATTGCGAATGCGTGTCCCACGTACCATGAGGCGATGAGTGTTGACTCCGTATGGCGTGCAGGTCACCAGCGTGCATACATCATGCTCCGGCAGGATCACGAGCTTAGAGGTGTCCTCCGGGAGCACAGTATTTATCTCCAGCACCATGTATGCCATAGTCTCATTGAGCGTGTGAACATAGAACGTATCACCGCACTCTAACTTATCCAAGTCAGAAAACAACCGCTGTCCGGCGAGTCCTGAGTGCGCTGTCAGCACCGTATGGGATGTCTCACCGCCGACCGGCAGGGAGCTGCCGAGCAGATGCCCAACGCCCCGGTCAAGGCTGTCATCCCCTGTGCCGTGGTAGATGGGCAGATTTACGCCTATCTTCGGTATCTCGACATAGCCCATTATCCCGTCGCCGCGGATGTTCAGCAGGTCATCATAATTCTCAGCGGCAGATTTGAGCGCTTCTTCCGAGAACGAGAGGTTATCTGCGACGCCTGGGATCAGCGTGCGATTGTACGCCAGAGCAGCTTCCTTTGCTTTTTTCAATTCGGTGTCGTCCATATTGTTAACAGCTTTCTCATATCTGGTCTGAACTATGGATTGGTACTTGACGGCGGTGAAATTGCTTATGACTGGGTACAGGCAGACGAGCAGAGCAATCGAGAGAAGTATAATGCCAAGGATCATTTTTGTTTTTCTGCTCATACGCAAAAATGAGAGGCAGGTTTCTTAGCCTGCCTCCCTGACCTTTACTTATTTGTTTCTTTCTTCTTATCTCTGAACGCAAAGTATATGACCACAACTGCGACAGCCACAAGGCTCAGACCAATAGCCGGGAACATCCAATTGCCATAACCGCCGGTCTTGGGCAGGTCAAAGCCCTTGGTGTTCACGACCGTCAGAGGTACAAACGCGTTCGCCGAGCCGTTGTCCGAACCGAGTGTGACCTGCTTGTTATCCACCTTCGCCGACGCAGTCAGGAGCTTGTGCTCAAGATGCTTCTGGGGCATGTTGTGTAACAGCCCCTCTTTAACGTCTGCGTAACGGGGATCGTTCTGGATAAGACCGAGGACGTCAGAACTGTAAATGTCACAGACCGTGCTGCTTTCGCCGACGCTTATTACAAGCCCGATGCCGTTCTTGAGCAGAGTGTAAGCTCCGTCCGTCTTGAGCTCGGTTATGGTGTATGCGTCATTTTCAAGACCGTAGATGAGCATACGCCCATCAGAGCGCGGAGTGAAGCGTGTGGCTTTTGCCTTATCATCGGTGCTGCCGGTCACATAGTATGCTTTCGCGGCCTCGTCATATTTGGCGACTACATAGTAATCGTCCGCATCGTTCTGGAGGCAGAACTCGACCTTGCTGAAGTCTCCCTTGCCATCGGAGAACTTCTTCGTGAGGTCAAGCCCGAACACGTACACATGGCAATCATCGACGAGCGTATCGTAATAGCTGCTGTTCGTGCGCTTCCAAGTGAGGACAACGTCGTTGGTGTTGCCCTTGTCGCCGTAGTTTGCGGACTTATCCAGCTGGGCAGAGTATGTAATGCGAAGAGTGCAGTCGGAATACCCGGAGTTGACCATAGAGGCATCGGCATACACGGCCTTGCTTGTGTTGATCTCGGAAAGGCCAGATTCCGTCATGGTGATGCTCATGACATAACTGCCAGATTCCGTAGTGGTGTAGCTGACGTTGAACTTGCCGTCAGCCTCTGCCCACGTCGCTATTTTGTCCGTACAGGCAGCATCCTTGAAGAACTCAAGCGTGACGCCGTTCTGGAGATACGGTATGCCTTTCTCTGCGGTATCTATGAAGCTGTAATCCGTGAGATACGAAGCTGCCGAGGTGATGGACGGAAGCGTAGATATGATCTGGTACTCAAGTACATCACCGACAGAGGCGGTTGCGGTATGTGCAAAGCCATCCGTGATGTCTGTGCTGCCGTTGTTCTTGCCGCTGCTGGTCTTTGCTTCACGCACAGTCTTTTCAAGCGTCGGGATGCCGGTGAGGTTTTTGGGATAAAGCGTCACATCATAGAGCCAGCTCGCGTTATCTGCGGTGCTGGTCATGGGCAAAGAGACGAGGAAGGGTGCGGTAGTCTCCGTGACCATTTCGGGAACGCGGGTCTCGACGAAGAGGTACAGGCCAAGGGGAAGACCGCTGACAGAGGAATGACCATAGCCGTCAGTCTCCAGCATGACAGTGCCGCCGTTCTCGCGAACGTAGCTTTCAAGCGCATTCTTGACAGTGGTTGCATTATTTGTGAGCGAGTTTTTCAGTGCATCAATGAGCACGTCCGACTGATACGCATATACATTGCCGTTGTCTGCGGCGGAGTATCTGTCGTCTATGCTCAGCCCCAGTGCGGCGAGGAGCTTGTCCGTGGTGTCGTTGTGCTCAATGCCGTAAAGCACCTGTGTATTGCTCGTATTGTTGTCCACATCAGTGTAAGTGCAGATGTCCGCGATTTTGAGATAACTGAACTCAACTCCCTTGATAGCGTAGCCGTAGGATTCGCCGTTGCCGGTGAGCTGGTTCACTATCTGTGTATTGCCGAGGATGGATTCTACTCCGGCTTCATCGCGGACACCGGATGAGACATAGGAACTGTTCCAGACACCGTCTTTCTCTGCCGAGGTGAGGTCATATTTATATATGTCCACTGCGCCTGTGCGGGCGTAGTCTATGGTGGGCAGCGCCTCGACCGACAGTGCGCTTGCCGAGATGGGGAAGCAGAGGATCGCCGCAAGGGAGAGTATGAGTGCGAGGGCTTTTCTGAGTTTATTCATGCGTGTTTTTCTCCTTTTTTTCATTAGATTTTGTGTCATGTGTGATCGTGAACGCGTAGAGCACAGCGCCGAGGATGCAGAGCACGATGGGGATATACGCAAACCCGCTGCCGCCTGTGTTCGGCAAGTGGTACATCGCACCGTTGACCGCTGTGACATAGAGAACGTAGCAGTAATTCTCGCCGTCTATGACCTCGCAGTCATCAGAGCTGAAGGACTTGTCCACTTTCACGGGAAGCGTGCCGGTGTACAAAGGCTCTGCCAGCAGAGTGCAGCCGTCAGGTGCTCTTGTCTCTGTGAGTTTATATATAATGGAACGGTCTGCCTTGAGACCGGAAAACGTAGCAGTGCCCGCACTGTTCACGGTGAGGCAGCCGTTATTCAGCACAGAGCTTGTGCAGCCTCCGGCTTCTATACTGTCAGAGGTGCGGCTGAACACCGGCTGCCACGAAACGCCGTTGTCTGTGGAGTATTCGAGCAAGTATTCAGCACCGGTGAGAATGCTGCCATCTGTACTCTCCTTCGTGACGGTTATGCTGCCGTCACGCTCAGGTTGGATGGCTGTGTTGTCTACCGTGACCGTGATGGTTTTACCGTGCTCGGTAATGTCCAAGGGATAAACGGTGTCGTCCAAAGCATACCCCGGAGGGGCTTCATATTCCTGATACGTGTAACTGCCTTTCTTGAGGTTCTCAAAGGTTATCTGCCCATTCTCATCGGTGCAGCCTTCACCGACTATCTCACCAGAAGCATTGAACAACCTGAACCCGGCACCGGAGAGCGGCGTTTTAGTCTCGCCGTCCTGCTTGACGATGACAAGCTTTGCACGGAAACGGCTGTTTGTCATCGTGACATCGACCGTCTGGCCGCTGGACACCAGAGAGACCGAATAACGGGTGTTGTCTAAGACATACCCATCAAGGGTATTTATCTCTTCGTAGTAGTAATCCCCAAGAGGCATATTCGTGAAATATACATACCCGTCCTCGCCTGTAGTACCGTAAGCGACGGTCTCGCCTGCGGTGTTGTACAAAGCGAACGTGACGCCGGGCATGGCCGCGCCGGTGTCGGCGTCTATCTTGCGGATGGCAAGCCCGGCAGTTTTGGGCAGCTCCGGCTCCGGTGTTACGACTTCAACGTTTGCATTCGCAACATCCTTTTCAATGTCGTAAGTGTAGGCGAGTATTCTCTGCTCGCCCCAGTTGTCCGGATTGAAGAAGATAAGCGAAGCGTCCGTCTGATTGTCTATGCCGGTGGCATTCAATGTGAACGCAGCGCCGCCGTAGACTTTGGGGATGCGTATCGTGAGCACGTCTCCGTCATTGCCTGTCCAGCCGTATACCTCGGCGTCTGACGGCAGCCCGCTGTGGTCGAGCGTATAGCCGCCTGTGCAGTTCACAAGGGTGACAGTAGTCGTGCCGACATAGTAGTCTCCGTCCTCCGTGAGTGTGATAGGCGAGAAGCTGACGGAGTGGTCGTATGTCACCTGATACCTTGCGTTCTCAAGAAGATACATGCACCACTGGAACAGATACTCATAACCGGATGCTCCACGGAAGAACTGTGAATACAACTGGAGATTCATCCAATCCGGTACGCCCTCCGCACCACGTTCTGCGAGCCAGAAGCGTATGGCATTGGCAGTGGCGTATCTCGCCTCATCTGCCGAGAAGCCACCGTCGTCGTTCGGATAGCCGTGCTCGAGGATGGATTGCAGACCGCGGATGGTAGTCTCATCATAATACTGCCAGCCGCTCGTTGAGGAGTAGCCGCTGTTGTTGGGTGAGTTATAATTCGTCTGGAGACAGTAGGCGACCTGACCGGTCTCGTTTATGTAGTGCGCGGGAGTGCCTATTGCCGTCCAGACGCCCTTGCTGCTGAAGGTCTGGAAGTACGACGCTGAGTTTACCGTACTGACCGTGACCCAGTCCGCGAAGGCTGAGATGGGTAAGATTGCGATGAAGATAAGGAGTACACAGAGCAGAGAAAATATGCGTCTGTGTACATAGGCGCTTTTTGTTACAGTGATGATCACGACCTCCTTCTTTTTCTCTGCCGCTCATCTGCGGCGGCTTTCATGAGCTTCTTCTGGTACTTACCGCACTGCGGCGGTGCGCGGTACGGTGCTTTGCATTTGTGGCGGTTTTTCTTTCCCATAATGGTCTCCTTTACATGCTCATATTCGGTTCTTCAGATTCTTGCTGTTCAAAGGACGTATCCGGCAAAACTTCAAACCTGCCGTTTGCAATGTTGAGGATTTCGGGCTGAGCGAAGAGCTGAGAATACTTCTCTATGTACTCCGGCGGCAGCGATGTGAAATCTTCTTCTCCGAGACCTACGATCATAAAGTTACCGGCGATATAGTCATAGAGATTGCCTAACTCATCACGCAGCCCACGGTTGAACGGGAGTTGTTCAAGCTTGCCTTCTTCATTGCAGATGATTGCGACGGGGTCATCGTAGGGCGAGATTGATTCTATGTACCCGCCGACCACCTGCTGCAAAGACTTGAGATCTGCGCCGATAGCAGCCTGATACGGAGCTTTGCCCGGCTCGACCATGAGCACGGTCAATGTAGATTTTTCATTTTCCATGTTTCCTCCTGATAATGCGGCAGCCGATGTATAACACCGGCTGCCATTGTTCTGAATTTTGACTTTTTTGGATTTTTGCTAACCTGTATTCGACACTACTTCCCCAGGTCGGGCGGACTACTGAACCGCAGCTGGCGCTGCGCACGGGAATTTCACCCCTCCGAGGATCTCTCCGAGCTGCCCCCGTTGCCTGAAAGCTGTGGCTGGACAGGAGTACCTGCGTGAATGCAGTCATGGCGCGCGGCTTGCCAAGGCCGCTTTTGAATGGACTGACCCGCTCGTCACCTTATGGCCGTCGATTGATGCGGTTTCCCGCACAGGTGAGTTCTGGCGCATCCTTCGTCTCGCTCGTACATTCACTGATGTTATTCAGTAGCCGGATATGACCGGTTGCCCCGGTGTTTGTCAAGGTACACCGAGGGGTGATAATTTATCCCCTCACTTCTTAAGCGAGTTCGGAGGGGGCTTGTAACAGTTTTTTTCAACTTTTTATAAAATTTTTTAATTTTGCAAGGATTTTTTGAACTTGGCGTTGTATTGTCATGTGACTTACACCCTGCTTTTCTGCAATCGTGCGCATTGAATAACCGTTGAAATACAAATCTGAGATCAACTCCTTTTCTGCTTGCGGCAGCATCTCAATAGCCCTGTGTAGCTTGCGGTAAATAATGTTCGTTAACGCAAGCTCTTCAACGCTCGGCTGCAAGAAATCGTATATCTGCTCCTCACCGGTAATCTCTCCATCTGCAAAGTCCTCATACTTCAATACAAAGTTGCGGGAATCTTTCTCGGCCAGCGTGCGTTCATGCCGCCTCATTTGGCGGTAAACGTTGTATACTTCCTCGGAAACACAGATTTTTTCGCTGTTGATGGTTATGTAATAGTTCCTTATTCTGAATTTTGAAAAAGTCAAAATTCAGAACGGGAGGGGCGTGGATGGGCGGTAAAGGACTAAAGTTGTGCAGAATGCACTTAGGGGTGAACTGCGAGCAGGTGTTTGCTGGACGGTTCACCCCTAAGTGCATTTTAGAGGCAATATTCAATTTCCACGAAAAGATGTAAATCTTTTTCTATTTCAAACCCTCGTGGCACAACCTAATAATATACATAAGTCTCTCCGTATAAAAAATCCCGGCATGATTCAATACAGAAGCATACCGGGAAAAGAGGTGAAAGTGGAAATTCAGTTTTTCTTGGTGAGAGCTGCTTTGACAGTTCCTCGGGGATCCTTAATGAGCAGAATAACAAGCCATACGACAAGACCGAGCGCAACAACGGACAATCCGAGGTATGCGTCATTGAGCATATCCACGGGAGCCGGCGTGAAGAATTCTGCATGGAACTCGGCATACTCAAAGCATGCATCAATGAACCACATCAGCGATGCACCCCAGTATATCCAGCAGAGAGTACCTATGCGCAGGTCTTTATTGTAGCCCTTGTACCATATGACGGTACAAATTATTGCGGCGAAGAGAGTTATAAGAAGAGTCATGATTAAATCCTCCGTTACGCCGTAGCAGATACAGGGGGCTTGCGCTTTACGATAGCATTTGCAACAAGAACGATGAGTACCCAAACTACCGTTATTTCGATTGCCATCATCCCGCCTACGGAACGCATTTCAGAGAGCATTACGCTTGTCTCATCAGGACTTGCCATTGCTGTGAGGAACGGGAACCATGGAACAACCTCGCCGTGCCAGATATGCTCATAGCACAAAAGCAGGCAGCCGCCCCACAAAAGATTTGCAAGCCACATAAGTTTGGTGGAAACTGCAATCTTGACATCCTCAACAGCATTGGCAGCTTCTTCGATAGCAGAGTCATTGAGAGTGGGTGCTTTCTTCTCTTTTGCTTTCATACCGTATGCAACTGCAGTGACAACAACTGCTTCAGCCGCTGGAACCAAAAAACATGCCATAGTATTTCCTCCTATATTCCGGCTTTTCTCGAAAGCCTTTCTTGTTTATAAGTATAGAATTTCAGATGTTGCGTAGCAAGCCCCCGCCGGGGATAATAATGGAAATCTTCTCAACATTCGACATGTTTACCAAAAAAGAAACTCGGGTATAGAACACTTTTTTGCAATCTGTGTAGTGAAACAAAAGCGTGTCAAAGTTGATTTATAAATCACAGAGAAATCTGCCGAAAATCTGGATAAATAGTGCCAGAACCCCTACCGGGGGATCTGGCACTATTTTCATTCAGTAAAATTAAAACTATCGTTCCAAGCAGCAAGGTATGCATAGGACGGCCAGAAGCCGTCCCGTTGAAGTATCTGTTCCATGATTTTCCTAGCACAGCTGCTCTGTTCTGAATAGGAGGCATATATGCATAGCCCGTATAGTGTTATTACACTCTCAAGATCGTTATTCTCATTAAGAGCTTCATGATACGCATCATCAAAGCTCCGCGCTCCGGCAAATACGCTCACTGCTTTCTCATAGGCTGTATGGTGTCCGACAGCCATCCCCGCGTGATATTTTACGAGCAGCGCAGCAGTATGTTCAAGCTTGTATGAACATAGAGTGTGCCAATACATCACCGCAATGCCCATCTCATCATCGCAGAGTTCGAAACAGGCTAAAAACGCTTCGCATGCCGAGGCATACTGATGCATGAGGTAGCGGCACAAGCCAATACGGTACAGAATATCCAGCCTATCTCCGCCCATTACCATACATCGTTCAAAGTCTTCAAGGGCTTTCGCACATTGCAAGGTAGAAATATATCTGCCGGCTCTGCGGCGCAGCAAACTCGGATCATTAGGCTTAAGCTGCAATGCGTCATTATATGCTTCGGCAGCCTCACGGTATCGAAGCTGCTTTGTCAAAGCGTCTCCTAAAGCGGCAAGACCTTCCGCAGTGTCGACCGACTTTTTTGCAGTTCTTACATCGACGGAGTCGTTTATCTCCACGGCAATCCCGGCAAGTTGGCTTTGCCAAGATGCATGTATATCATCAAAGTATTTCACTATAATTATTACCTGCCTGATATTAGCTTCATGCGCTGTTCGAAATACAGACTTATTAAATAAAAGGCTAGAGAAAGAAGAACTATGCAGATGCCGGGCGACAGCAAGTAGTTATATGCACCCCGTATAAATGCCCCGCGCTTATATGCAAAGTTGATCATCGTTCCCCATGTTGGATGGTATAGGTCGCCGAAACCGAGAAAGCTGAGAGTAGATTCCATCATAATACAGCTGTTTATACTCAGAAGAAATTTTGCCATAAGAATATCGTATAGGTTCGGAAGAATATGGCGAAATATAATATGAAAGCTACTGTAACCTTGAATAATGCAGTTTTCTATAAAAGGCTGTGCATTCAAATGAATGACCTTGGAGCGAATACTGCGTGCGACGCCGACCCAACTGAAGACTGCGATAAGTATTATAAGATTTTTGACAGAACCGCCTACAAAGCTTGCAAGCACTATGAGAGTTATGAGCTTAGGGAGCAGAACGAACACGTTGATAAGCCCGTTGAATATCACACCGACAAAACCTTTCAGCGTAGACAACGAACCGATCACTGTGCCAAGTGCAAGGGCGGCTGCACTGCTGGCAATACCTACAAGCAGTGTCTCCTGCGTTCCATATATAAGCTCCGTATATATATCATAGCCAAGAGAATTAGTCCCAAGAAGATGCTCTGCTGTGGAAGTCAGCCATGCCTTAAACATTTCCTTCTGCCCGTAGGGAGTGAACAAATGAGGGAAAAATGCCACAACAATAAATACTGTCAGCACGGCAAGCCCCACAGTAAGAGGAAGAAGTCTTTTCAGCTTCATATTGATGCCCCCAGTCTGACTTTGGGGTCAATGAGAATACAGACCATATCTGTCGTGATTATTGAAAGCGCCATTATAGATGTCGTTACAAACAGTATCCCTTGCATCAGCGGGTAGTCGAGGGTGTAGACCGCATCGGTCAGCAGTACTCCCATTCCGTTGATTGAAAAAATATTTTCAATAACGACCGATCCGCCAACGCACAGGCTTACGCTCATACCAACCATAGCAATGAAAGGCTGTGCAATGTTTTTCAGGATATAACTGAATTTGATTGTTCGATCAGGCAAACCGCGCTCCTTCGCATACAAGACGTATTTCTCCTCGGCTGCCTGACTCACTGTATTACGCATCAGAAGAAAACGCGAAGGGGTAGCAGCTATGGTAAGCGTCAGCACAGGGAGAAAAAGATGGTGTATTCTGTCGGCGAGATAAGCGGCTGTTCCCGCTGTGATATCCGGAGCATTAAGCCCTGTATAAGGAAACCAGCGATTTTTAAAACAAAGCAGAATCATCAGCGACAGACCTATTATAAATGACGGCACGGCGTTGAGCACTATTACAAACGCACTTGATAGCCTGTCAAATATCCCGTCCTTTTTATAGCCGCATTGGATACCCCAGAAAAGACCGATAAGCGTGCTGAAAAGCACGCTTGGAACGGTTATTTGCAATGTGAATTTGAGCCTTGCCGCGATGAGAACGGACACTGGGCAGTCCTTCTTGAATGAGTAGCCAAAGCTCCCGTCGAGGAGGGATTGAATGTAGTATCCAAACTGTACCGGCAGGCTTTCTCCAAGATGCAGTGCATTGTAATAGTGACGGTACTGATTCGGCGTCATATCCTCTTCGGCAAATCCTGTCAGGTATGCTACCGGGTCGCCTGGCAGCATACGCGGCAGGAAAAAATTGAAAACAATAACGATAAGGAAGCACACCAATGCAGTCAATATGCTCTTTATGTATCTTTTCATAGGTATGCCTCCTTAGGCACGTATTACTTTGCGGTGATGGTATACCAGTTGTTGATGTTGTTCAGCCCGAACACGGCATCAATGGTGAAGTTGTCCAGAGCTGCGCTGTGGGCAAGTATCATGCTGTCCCAGTAAAGGGCGATGAGCGGTGTATGCTCGGCATAGTAATCCTGAATTTTTGCCGCGCCTGCGCAGTAATCGTCAAGATTTACCGCAGCTTTCATTTCGCTGACGATATCAAGGAACTCTTCGTCAAATACCTGACAGCCGCCTTGGACGGCGTGAGTACCATCAACATAGATAGTTGCAAGACCTGCCATCATTCCCATTCCGGCCGCGGTATAGCCATATATTGCGGCTTCCATGGTTATGTTGTTTTCAGAGAACTTGTTGCTGGTCTTAGCGTTATAGGAGTCGCTGTCAATAGCGTCAAGCTCAACTTTGATACCGAATTCCTCAAGTTGGGTTTTGATAAGCTCTGCATAACCTACGTGGGCTTCCTTGCCTGCATTAACAGTCAGGGTAAAGCCGGCAACGTCACCGTCTGCGTTGATATAAAAACCATCGCCGTTTTTCTCAATGAAGCCTGCATCGGCCATATATTTTGCCGCGAGCTCGGTATTCTGAACCAGCTTGTCGGTATCCTTATAGCCCACGGTGGTGGGAGGGACAAAGCCGCGGTTGGGCACTTCCGCATAAGCGCTTCCGAAATACTCTTTAAATGTTTCGTAATTCAGCGCAAATGAAACAGCCTTGCGGAGGTTTTCATCTGCAAATGGTCCATTTGCATTGTTGAAAGCAAGTACGGCAGGAGCATTTGCGGCGGCGAGACTTTCAAATGCTACTCCGGTATCGGTAGCAAGGACATCCTGATATGCTGCGGGAACACCGCTTGAGTAGTTCCATACCATATCAATATCGCCGTTCTGTAAAGCCATATACATTGTATCGTCATTACCAAAGAGACGATATACTATCTTTCCGACATTGGGTTGGGTAGGATAATTGGGATTGGCGGTGAAGGAGATCGTACCGGCTTCTTTATTGAAGCTGTCAAATATGTAAGGACCGCAGCCTACGCGGGACTCATCCTCACTGACACTATCCTTACCATCATAAATATGTTGAGGCATGACACGGAAAGACGTCATATTGCTGAGCATACGCACATTAGGAGAAGCAAGCGTGAGAGAAATACTCCGACCGTCGTCAGATATGACATAGCCAGTATATCGGGCGGCAGTTACTTTCCCGTCTTTATCTGTCTGCTCAACGAAATTTGCGCTTCCGTTGGAATCTTCATAATTGAGAGTGAAGAGAATATCTTCGGCCGTCACAGGCTCACCGTCAGACCATTTCATGCCGTCTATGACGGTAAATGTCCATGTAACTGCGTCGTCAGTCTCATAATCCGCAAGCAGCGAGTGATAATTGCCAACATCATCCTGCCACACAAGCGGCGGTTCGGATACTCCGCTTGCAAGCATGTCAAAGGCATATTCGTCTCTCGTTGCCGTTTCTATTGCGGCGGTGGTACCTACAATGATTTGTTCGATAGCAAATGTGCTTTCGGCGGGAGTCTCGGTCTGTTCTGCTGCCGGGGGAACGGTCGCAGATGCTGCTGTCTGTTGTGCTGTACCGCAAGCTGCAAGTGAAAGCAGCATCAACGCAGCAAGCAGCGCGGAAATGATTTTCTTTTTCATTTGGTTGTTCTCTCCTTTAGTTCGTGATTATTATCAAATACGTAAATTTGATCACAGAGATAGTTTATAAGCTCCGGGTCGTGACTTATCATCAGCACAGAGCCGTTATGCTCGGCCGTCATCCGCTTCACAAGGGCAATCACATTTGCCTGAGTTGATACATCGAGCATTGACGTGGCCTCATCAAGTATCAGCAGACTCGGCTTGAACAAAAGGCAGCGCGCAATTGCGATGCGCTGAGCTTCTCCGCCGGAAATTTGATGCGGAAGATGATTCAGAATGTCACGGTCAAGACCTACCAATTCGATAAGGTCGAATATTATCCTATCTGTTTGAGCTTTGCCTTTGGAAAAGCGGTGGTAACGTATCAGCTCTGACAGCCCGTTATATATGCGTTGGCTGGGATCTAGCGAAGAATATGGCTGCTGATATACCATCTGGATCTTAAGCCCTGCCCTGCGATCGTAAACCGTGTTATCCGAACACAACAATTTACCGTCTATATGTACGCTGCCGGTGTCCGGGCGCAGTACACCGCAAAGTATCTTGGCAAGGGTCGACTTGCCAATGCCGCTTTTGCCGTATAAGCCGATTATCCTTCCGTCTTCTATTGTGAGGTCGGCTTTACGCAGCACTGCTCTTCCATCGAAGCTTTTTGACACATTCCGGACTTTTATCACTTAAAATTACACCACCATTCAGACGCGCCGTCAGTCTGCACGCATATTCGTGTAAGACATTCCGGCAGAGCTTTGGGACAGCGGCGGTAAAACGGGCATCGTCCTCGTTCCGTTCTCAGCAGGGGCGTTTCGTTTAGCCCATTTTCCACAAGCGCCGAGATAAGAGCTTGCGTATAAGGATGATGCGGATTTGAAAACAGCTCAGCCGTATACCCAGATTCCGACATTCTTCCGCCGCAGAGGACGATGACCCTTTCACACAAAGCGGCAACGGATATGTCATGTGTGATGATGAGCTTGCCGGCTTCAGGGAAAATCCTGTCAAGGAGGCTCTTGAAACTTTGCTTGGAACTCTGATCCAGTCCATTGGTAGGCTCGTCTGCAATTATGAGCTTGGCATTGGAACAGGCGGATATTGCTATGGTCACACGCTGCGCCATGCCCCCCGAAAGCTGAAACGGGTATTTCTCCATGATACTTTCCGGATGTTCAAATCCTGAGACACGCAGAGCGCTGACTGCATGCGAATGCATTTCCGATCTGCGGCAGCCGAGTTTTCTCAGACTGTCAAACAGGTGATCTTTTATCTTCCTTGAAGGGTTCAGAAACTCTGCTCCGTTCTGAGGGATATACACAAGCTCAACGCCAAGAAGCTTTTTCATAAAATTTGGGTCTGCTTCTCTCCTGCAAAAAATAATGCGGCTGTCTAGCATAGTTACGTTTGTGGGCAATAGACCCATAATAGAAAGCGCAGCCATGGTTTTTCCGGAGCCCGTTTCACCGATGAGTGCCACACTTTCTCCGGAAGATACAGAAAAATGCACGTCGGAAAGCAGGATCTTACTTGACCGTTCAAGCTTCGCGCTGATTTTCCCACTCGAGTAGTTTAATATTTCAGTGCTCATCGCAAGGTACGTTCCACCATATCATTGCCATGTTCATACGGCACTCCTCAGTGAGAAGTCCACACTGTGAATTTTCGGCGAAATACTTTTCAAGTACCGGAGCTGCCGTCTGTTCGCTGACGTCAAACAGCTTCAGGTATATAAGATAGCGCTCTATGAAAGTTTCATGGCTAATGCTATAGTCTCCGGAAACCGACAATGTTTTTACGCTGGGACTGCGCCCACTGAGATAGAGCACATTATAGTAATATATTGATTCAGTTGTCATTCCACGCGGCTTGACATCGAGCAGACGCATTATTTCTCTGCGGTGTTTTTCGTATGAACCGCGTGAAGCAGAAATAAGGCAGGCTGTGCGTTTGGTGATTTTCTCCATGCGCGCTAATTCTTCTAATGTGCATATGGCGGGACACATCGAAGAGAATGACACATCATATTTTTTAGCCCGACTATCGGTATTGAAATCTTCCCAGTGAATAGGAATACAGCTTATCCCAGGAACGTGCGCTTGCGATGTATGCTTTTTCAAAAGCTCAAGACAGTCCTCATTGGCATCAAGTGCGGTAACCGCAGTGCGGTGCTTTGCGAGCTCTATACTATATCGTCCGCTGCCGGAACCAATATCAATAATTTTATCACCGTATTTTATGATGCCCTCGCGCAGCATGAATTCAACAATATTTTCGGCTGCGCGATCAGGTGCATACGCGGCATCTGCCTGATTTCCAGCAAGGTAGGAATAATATGTATTCCAGCGATCAGCGATATTTTTTCGCTCGTTTATATCTGCTGTGCCTATGGCGGCGGCCCAATCTTTTTCTACTTCATTTATAGTAAGCATGGTTAATCCTCATGTAACAGAATTGGTTATATGAATCTGTCTATAGCATCATTCATTTCCGCAAGCTGTTCTGCATTCCCGCTGCCGGCAGCAGAAATGCAGTGCTCAAGATGATCCTTGAGTATTATCTTCGCTGTGTTGTTCAATGCGGAACGCACAGCAGCAAGCTGGATGAGAACCTCTGAGCAGTCACGTCCATCCTCTACCATGTGTTTCACAGCTTCGAGATGCCCTATTGCACGGGAAAGCCGGTTTACGACAGCTTTTGTCTGCGTATGATGATGTCCGTGGCTGTGCTCATGTTCGTGCTCATGCTGCTTATTATGGTTGGAATGTATGTGTTCATCATCATTCATTTATATCGCCTGCCTGTTGACTGGCGGAGGTCAGTTTCCTTGCCAAGCCTGAAATCATATAGAGATCCGGAGTATCGCACATAATGTCAACATCGAACCAGCGCTCCCAGACGGTTTTCTCATCTGCCGCGGGTTGTAGTGGAGATGTAAGTCCTGACGGAACAAGTACGCTGTATGAATTGACCCGTTCGCGTCCAAATCCGAATGCAACAGTGAAGCGTCCTTTCGGCCGAAGCAGAGAATGAATCTTACCTATAAGAGCGGATTTATCCGGCATATACTGATAAGCGTCGAACATGACGGCAGCATCATACCCAGGTTCTTCGAAGTCGAGAATATCACAGCAGTGTAGGGATATTCTTGGGTCAAAGCCGATTTTGACCTCTGCGTATTGAATCATCTTCTCTGAGAGATCCACGCCCGTTATTTCGCTTGCTCCGGCATCAAGCAAAGAAGTAAACATTTCGCCTGTACCGCAGCCGACATCCAGAATGTATGCACCGCTTGCTGCGCCGGAAACCAACGCTGCTGTATTTCTGGCTACGATATGAAACTCAAATTCGTTGTCCCAGCATTCGGCAATATCATCAAAATACTCTTTAGCCTGCATAATATCCTCCAATCCATGTTATTTATAAAAGGTGTTTTATTGTCAGATAGAGTTTTGGGATGCGCCCCTGCTATAAGCGCATCCCAAAAACTTTGAAAGATCTCAAGCATCTCATCTACTGTGGTATGAATATACCATACGCAAAAACCGCCACACAAGCCCCCAGGGGGGATTGAATTTTGATTAAAGTTCCATTTTGTCAACTGCAACTAAAAAAGAATCCTCCTGGGGAGGATATTTTTTGACTAAAACAGAGAAAAACCAAATTGTGCTCTTTTTTGCGCTGTAGTCATCCCCCCCGGGGGCTTGCGGAGAACCAGCTCCAAAACTAATATAAGAATAGACTTTAGCAAGGGGCTTGAAAATGAAGTTCGATTATAAGAACATAGACTTTCTTGTGCTGCTGCCATGCCCTATGAAAGCGGCCTTTGGAATAATCGCAAATCAAATTTCAATAGAGTACACGGCACGGAGTGGCAACCGAGTCAATTTTCTTCCTGTTTCCGGTATGGACGTTGAAGTCATACATGATCTCATGTCAATAGAAAATGCCGAAGATTTCCCGGCCGTTATGATGATCCCAGGCATGGGGATACCGTATTCAAAACGCTTTATGGAAAAATTCCGTAATGCTGACTGCTTTGAAAGCATTATGGACGAAACAAATCCTACATTCAGAGAATATGGCTTTTATGACCCGAAACATGTATATGATATCATTGGCATAAGCCCTATTGCGTTCTTCGCGGACAGATCATATCATCCAGACATGGATGTGCCGAGAAGCTGGGAAAAGCTTTTGAACGACCCGCAGTATACAAGAATAGTCGGTATGCCGGGAAGAGAAGATTCCGGTTTTCAGGATTTCCCGATAATGGCCGCTTATCATTTATTTGGGGAGGACGGCGTATTGCAGCTCGCCCGCACAGCGCGAAGCTGCCTGCTACCTGCTGAGATGGTGCGCATGGCAGGCAGCAGACACGATTTGGCCCCTGCAGTCGGAATACTGAATTACAGCATGGCAAGGGCAGCTGGGCAGAAAAACAGCAGATGCGAATTTGTTTGGCCGGAGGAAGGCTTGTTTGCCGGCCCAATAACGATGTTGACGCGAAAAAGTGCGCCCCTCAAGTCACGCGAGCTTGCAAAAGAAATCGTTGGAATGAGAACTGCAGGAGCGTTTAGGATAGGCGGTTTTTATTCCGCCGCAGACACAGAGCCACTCGGGAGCGGAAAAATAATGTGGCATGGCTGGGATTTCATCGAGAAAAACGATATAAATGCGCTCTCTGCGAGGCTTTGCAAGATGATGTTTGATAGCTGTAATTTGGTTCGTGTGTCTGAAGCCCTGAAAAAGGAATATAGAAGATGAAGATAATCACTGTATCGGGTCCTGCCTCTGCGGGAAAAACCTCAGTTATTTTACATATAGCACATATCTATAAGGCAGCCGGCAAAAAGGTCGGCGTTGCAAAGTTTGACTGTCTTACAACAGAAGATGATGAGCTCTATGCGAAAAACGGAATAAAGGTTTTGACCGGACTTTCCGGCAATCTGTGTCCGGATCATTTTTATGTGTCTTCTGTCCTTACCTGCAACGACTGGGGCATGAAAAAAGAATTGGATGTTCTATTCCTTGAGAGCGCCGGGCTATGCAACCGCTGTTCGCCGCACCTCAAGGATATAGCCTCGATCTGCGTCATTGATAATCTAATGGGCGCAAAGACTCCGCGAAAGATAGGGCCGATGCTGAAAAAAGCCGATATTATAGCAGTAACAAAAGGTGATGTTGTCTCTCAGGCAGAGCGAGAAGTGTTCTCCTTTTATGTTCGTCAGGCAAATCCGAATGCTGTAATTTTTCAAGTAAACGGTATAACAGGACAGGGTTGCCTTGAGCTTTCGCAGCTGCTCAAACAGACTGGAAAATCAGAGCTTGATGACTTTTACCTGCGTTTTACCATGCCCGCTGCCGTGTGCGCTTACTGCGTGGGAGAGAGGCATCTGCAGAACGAATGCAGGCTCGCAACAATGAGGGAGATGCGGGAATATGAACAGTGACATCCTTTCCTTGACAATAGAGCAGGCATATAAGACATACCCGTTTCTTGACGATTTTTTCTTGTCGTGCGCGATAGAGTCTCCAGCGAAAACGGATATGCGTTCACTCGGACAGTGGATTGAGGAACTTGAGTATTTCACTCTCGATGAAGTCGGCTTTGACCGGGATGAGCTTCCTGGGCTTCTCGAAAGGTTTATATTTCAGATGCTTGAAAGGCTCAGTGGAGAAAAGTTGAACGTTGAGTCGATCACTATAATGTGCGGTCGTGACAAGGATGGCAACCCGGAGGTGCCGGAGCTGACGCTGAAAAAGGGCGATGTGGTTTCAATCGTAGGCGCTACAGGCTCCGGGAAAAGCAGACTCCTCAGTGACATAGAATGGCTAGCTCAGGGGGATACCCCTACGAAGCGAAAGATACTCATTAACGGTCAGGTCCCGCCGCAGTCACTGCGGTTTTCGATAGATAAAAAGCTTGTTGCGCAGTTATCCCAAACGATGAACTTTGTCATGGATATCACGGTAGAAAAGTTCCTTCATATTCATTGTGACAGTCACATGATAAAAGACAAAGATAGTAAGACCGAAGAAATCCTTTGGTCGGCAAACCTTCTTTCTGGCGAACCGCTGAAAATGAATATGCCGGTTACATCGCTCAGTGGCGGTCAGTCAAGAGCACTGATGATAGCCGATACGGCATGTATAAGCACTGCTCCGATAGTTGTTATCGACGAAATCGAGAATGCCGGTATTAACCGAAAAAATGCAATAGACCTGCTTCTGAAAGCAGAAAAGATTGTCCTCATGGCAACGCATGACCCCGTGCTCGCCCTTCAGGCTGACCGCCGTATAGTAATCAAGAACGGCGGCATCCAAAGGGTCATTAAAACAACAGACAGTGAACGCGCGGTGCTGGCGGAGCTTGAAAGAATGAACGAAAAAATTATGCAATGCCGCGAGCGCATGAGAAACGGAGACCTCGTCGAGAGCATTTGAACGTATATTTGCCCATATGGGCCAGATATAACAGAAAAACAAACAGGAGACAAAAAAATGAAAAAAACTCTCGCAATGATCCTTGCACTGTGCATGATTTTTGCACTGTGCGCATGTGGCGGCACTGACCAGCAAGGCACCGGGCAGCCCGCTTCCGCCGGCACGGCGGCAGACCCTGGCTCTACGGATGCCGTCACCGCAGCTCCCGCCGAAAGGGAGTACGTCATAGAAGTCCTGCGCCTCAGCAACGACGGCGGAGATTTCGGAGGTCCGAACCCATTCCGCCATTCCACCCGCGGTCCCGGCAGCACAAAGATGCGCCATGTGTTCGACTCTCTTCTGCAGGAGGGTCCCGATAACTATATCCCTTGGCTTGCGGAAACATGGTCTATCAGCGATGACAATCTTGTCTACACCTTTACGCTGCATAAGGACGCACTCTGGCACGACGGCGAGCCGGTAACTGCGGACGACGTTGCTTTCTCTATTGACTATTACTCAAAGTATCCCAACAATGGCGGCAATCTGTTCACGGCAGATTCCTCTATCATTGACCATTATGAAGTAACCGACGATTACACCATCGTTATATACGCTGCAAAAGCGCTTTCAACGAACACTGGCAACATTGGTACTCTCCCAATTATTCCGAGACACATATGGGAAAATGTTGAGGATCCGTATAACTATGACGGTGATGACAAGTATATTGGCTGCGGCATGTATAAGCTTGTTTCGTACGACAGTGCGACCGGCAGCTATCAGTTTGAGGCAAACGAAAGCTACTACGGTCATAAGCCCGCCGCCCATTATATCGACTATGTCCCCACAAGCGACAACATCCTTGCTTTTGAAAACGGCGATATCGCAATGACGGATGTTTCTGCAGACCTTTATGACGCATACGCTGCAAGAGACGATATTGCAATGATTCCCAAGAGCGACGAGATGGGATATCGTCTTATGCTCAACATGGAGAAAGTTCCCGAGCTTCAGGATGTTGGAGTTAGAGCAGCTCTTTACAAGGCCCTTGATCGCAATAAGATGGTTGACTCAGTGTTTCAGGGGCTCGGGCATGTAGCAAGTGCAGGTTATGTCCCGCAGACCAATCCGTTCTACTGCGATGATGTCATAAAGTACGATTACGACGCAGAAGCAGCAAAAGAAGTTCTTGCTCCACTCGGTCTTAAGCTGCGCTTTGTCATTGGTCAGGATACCCCAGCTGAGGCTACACTCGCAGAGCTTGTGAAGATGGATCTTGAAGCAGTCGGCGTTGAGGTTACTGTTGAATCTTATGATGTTCCCACCCGCGACAGTATGGCGACTTCCGGTGACTACGACATTCTGCTGACCTATCATGGCGGCTGGAATGCTGAGCCCGTTTCCATGCTGAGTGCGATCTATGCCGGTACTCCCGGCAAGAGCAAATGGGTAACCTATGGCTACTCTAATGATGAGCTTGTCAGCCTTATCGGCTCCATCCCCGGCATATTCGATAGTAGCGAGCTTAAGGACGCCTACAACAAGGCTCAGCTGATAATCTCCGAGGATATCCCCCAGCTACCGCTTATCACTCAGGTCTCCTATGCGATGTATCGTCCGGCAGAATATAACTGCTGGCAGGCATGCTTCAACAGTACCCAGTTTGCAAACTGCCGCCTGTCATACACCTCGGACTCTGAATTCTAAACATCTTCTAACGAATACAGGGGGCGCATATTGCCCCCTTTTCGTTTTATAACCTGCTCCAAAGAGGGAACAACATCATGAAGAGAAAAACGGTAATGCTGCTTCTCACCTTTCTTGTAATATATATATTCACTTTTTTCGTTCCACGCCTGATGCCGGGTGATCCGTTTTCATATTTGGATTATGCGGATACGGATACATCGGGGCTTATGTCTGAGCAGCATAAAGCGGTAATGCGAGAGTATTACGGTATGAACAAACCGTTGGTTACACAGTTTGCAGAAACTGTGAGAAATAATCTTCATGGTAATTTCGGCACGAGTATTTATTACAAAGGGCCCGTGCTCTCTTTGGTCATATCAAAGCTCGGCTGGAGCCTTTATATGATATTCTCCACGCAGGTCTTGAGCCTTCTGTTCGGACTCATGCTTGCAAAACTCAGCGTAAATCATCCGCGCATTGACCCGGGGATATACGGTTTCATGACTGTTATGGCGGAGGTTCCGTCCTTCCTAATCGGTATAGCGCTGCTGTTTCTTGTTGCGGCGCAGGTGAAATGGATACCCCTCTCCGGCGCATTCTCCAGCTTTGCAAGATATCAAAACGAGTGGGAGCATGTCTCGGATATTCTTATTCATAGTCTTATGCCTGTCTCGGCAATGGTGCTTGCAACTACCCCGATGTTTTATTTCACCGCACGCACAAGCTTTCTGAACATTGCGGAGAAAAAGTATGTATATGCCGCACGGGCGAAAGGGCTCCCTCCAAGACGTATATGGCGCAAATATATTGTGCTCAACGGCATGATGCCGGTCGTGGCAAGGTTTTTTCTTTGCGTTGCAAGATGCGTTGAGGCGACCCTGCTCGTTGAAAACGTTTTTGCATATCCGGGACTCGGTAAACTGATGCGCGATGCGGTTGTGTACCGCGACTATCCGCTGATTCAAGGTGTGTTTCTCATTGCAACAGCAATCGTGCTGCTCAGCTCATATATTTCAGACATAATAGGGCTTTTCATCAGCAGGGAGAATGACTATGCGAAAGCAAACTAAAATATATTTCTCACTTCTCATCCTGCTGACTGTTTTTTTCCTAATCGGGGCAATAACGCAGGAGTATAATCTGGCGTCTGGCGGCATTCTTGAGAAACCCTCGGCAGAACACATACTTGGTACCGACGTAATTGGCGTGGATATATACGGGCAGGTTTCCAAGAGCTATTTCAGCAGTATGCTGACGGGTATCTGCGCGGCAGCGTTTGCGGCGGTGCTCGGCTGCTTTATGGGAGTTGTATCCGGATATGCAGGCGGTAAACTTGATGCGTTTATCAGCTTCGTAATAAACGTTTTTCTCGCTGTACCACAGCTGCCTATAATGATTCTCATCGGCGCGTTTCTTGGTCAGAGCAGAGCAAATATTATAATCATCGTCGCTTTATTCTCGTGGGCACCAATAGCGAAAATAGTAAGAGCAGAAACACTCGATATAAAAAACAGCGGATATTTAAAGATGGCTCAGCGTTACGGCGGTAAAATAGGCTATCTTTTCAAAGTGCATATGTACCGGGAGATACTTCCGCTCGTTACGGCAAATGCGTTGTTTGTGGTCGGCAAGGCAATCATTCAGGAGGCTTCGCTTGCATTCCTCGGCCTGTCAGATCCGACCGCCCGCTCATGGGGGCTGATGATAAATAAGGCAATTTCATACACCGGCATTTATTTTACTGACTACTGGAAATGGTGGTTGATGTCACCGTTGATGTGTCTTGTCGGTGTGACCGTGCTGCTCAGACTGTTCGCAAGAGAATTTGAGCACAGTATTCACAGTTGAGGGGCGTACACGCTATGTGGAAATTACTTGAAGCAAAAAATCTTTCGGTAAAATTCAGAAAGTCAAATTTTGTTCTCCGTCCGCTGGCCTTTGAAATTAACAACGGAGAGACAGTCGCTATAATCGGAGAATCAGGAAGCGGCAAAACAACGCTTTTGAAAGCGCTTTCATGCCTTTCGGACGATGATGCAATCGTCAGCGGCGAAGTCAAGTTTAAGGGTATCGAGCTTGTTGGCATGAAAGAGCTGGTGCTGAGAAAATACAGGTTCAGCAGCTTTTCAATGGTGTTTCAAAACTCCAATGAATATCTTAACCCACGTCTGACACTTAAAGAATCTCTCTTCGAAATCCTCATTAAAAAATTTGACCGCGCAGAGATTATGAAGAAGGCGCTTGAGCTTATGAGAGAAGTCGGGCTTGATGAAAGCGTTCTGGATAATTATCCGCATGACTTATCAGGCGGCATGATCCAGAAATTTCAGATAGCCTGCGCCGTTTCGCTGACGCCAGAACTTATATATCTCGACGAGCCGACAAGCTCGCTTGATGCCGCATCACGCAACGAGTTTGTGTCATTAATAAAGAAAATAAAAAAGAACTACGGCACAGCGTTTATCTGTGTGACGCATGACATGGCCTTAGCCGCAGAGCTTGCGGACAGAACCATTGTTATGTATCAGGGTATTATATGCGAGGAAGCGGAGACCGCCGCGCTCATTCGCATGCCTAGACATCCGTATAGCCGTGCGCTGTTAAACTGTGCGGTCGAGCTGAATCTTTATAAGGACGCATGGGGAATAAGAGACGATAATAGTGGTGGGCAAGAATCTGGCTGCCCATTTGCGGGAAGATGCACACAGAGTATCCCCGACTGCTTCTGCTACATTCCAGAGCTGACGGAAAGTGCAGGCGGCGGAAAACTATCATGTATACGTGGGGGAATAGTAAATGTCCTTGAATGCGAGGAAATCAAAAAATCTTATGGGGGAAAAACCGTTCTTACTGGATGTAATCTTGAACTGTATAGCGGAGAAATTGTTTCGATAGTCGGACGCAGCGGAAGCGGCAAAACGACTTTGTGCAATATTCTGGCCGGATTCCTTGCACAGGATTCAGGCAGCGTAACCTTTTGCGGGAGAAAGGCGGACTATGACAGCATATACCGCCGCATGAATGGCCTGCAGTTTTTAATGCAGGATCACGGCGACTCACTTGATCCCCATTTGAGCGTGTATAATGCAATCAATGAACCACTGTACCTTTTTGTAGATAAGAGCGATCATCACGTAGAGGTAAAGGCTGTACTTGAAGCGGTTGGCCTTGAGCATACAGATACCTTCCTTCAACGTAAAATACATACGCTTTCCGGCGGGCAGCGGCAGAGAGTAGGCTTAGCACGATGTTTGATCACGCAGCCGAGTGTTTTGATTGCAGATGAACCTACATCTATGCTTGACAGCTCAAGCAAAGCAAATCTGAACAGGCTGCTGAAAGCAAGGCAGAATACCAGCGGATTTTCGATGCTTGTTGTGACACACGACCTGCCATCAGCGTTAAAAATATCCGACAGGATATACCTGCTCAGAGACGGCGTGTTAAAGGAACTGGAGCGTGCATTACCTCCAGAAAAGATAGCAGAGTTAATGTATAATGTCGCTGCGCACTGAGTGAATAACGAACCGGAAAGGAGCTGCCTATGATAACCGAACGGGAAAAGTGGAACAGAGTTTCTGGCGATTATCAGAGTGTTTTCAAACTTGGCATCAACGAATACAACACCAGTCTTCTTCAGTTTTTGGTAGAGAACGGGATGCTCATGCCGGGTTGCCGCGTGATAGACATCGGCTGCGGCGTCGGCAAATACGGTACTTATCTTGCCGGTCTTGGCTGCGACGTAACGCTCGTCGACTTATCCGAAAAAATGATACAGCTGGCAAAAGAGAATATGGAGCCGTTCAAAACTCCATGGACAGCATTGTGCTGTGACTTCAATGACCTCACCGGTACAGAGGAGATGTTAGCGGAGGGCTTCGACCTTGCTATCTCCACAATGTCGCCTGCCATTCATGATGTCGGCACCGTGCGTAAAATGAGCCGCATGACGCACGGCTGGTGTTTTGCTGCAAGGTTTTATGACTGGCAGCAGCCGTTCCGCGATGCGATTATGCGGGCAATAGGTTTGCAGCCCCGACCGGTTTTTGAAAAGGATCTAAAAGCCGACTGTGCGGGCATAATACGTGCGGTGTCTGAAGCGGGGTATATGCCTATGGTAAAGTACGTCGATTACGATTGGTCAGATAAGCGCAGCGTTTCAGAAATGACGGATTATATGTACCGCAATTATTTTGGAGATTCTCCAAATAAGGAGATTCTGAGAATGGCGGCATTCGCTCATCTAAAAGGTATGTGTGATGCCGAAGGTATGATAGATGATAATGTGAACACAAAAGTCGCATGGATATACTGGAATACGGAGGAACAGAAATGATAAAAGAATTATACAAAAAAGCAGGCGAATTGCATGGGCACTATTGCCCCGGACTTGCCATAGGCGTTCGCGCAGCAGCAGAAGCACTTGAAATTCTGAAGCCGTCAAAGAAAGCGCATAATCTATGCTGCATTGCAGAAAACCGTGCCTGCTATCTTGATGGTATACAAATGATTTTCGGTACAACCATGGGCAACGGAAACATTGAGCTGCGAGAAACAGGAAAAACGGCCTTCAATTTTTATGATCGCGCAACAGGCAGAAGCGTGCGCCTTGTCGCCAAAGTCTGGCCGGAAAACCTGAGCCGTGATGAGTTGACAGATTATATTCTCACTGCGCCGCTTGAGGCTGTATTTGATCAGACAGAGGTGCACTTTGAAGCACCGGCGGATACATTCAAAAGACACAAAAGCATAGTTTGCCCGCGCTGCGGGGAAGCCTGCACCGAGCCATTTCTTCGCGTTGTTGACGGAGTGGTAGTCTGTCTAGATTGTGCAAGTAGAGTATAGCATTATTGCAAAGAAAGGACGCCTGCCGCTTTTATACCGCGGCAGGCGTCCTTTCTATCTCAGCGTTCTGCAGGTCAAACTCTGCGCTTTCCTACGACCTGATACATTTTTTCGTTAGAAATGACGGTTGTAACTTCAAGATATTTGGCAAACATGGCTGCCAGCTCCTCAGCGGGCATGAGCCCGACAGAGACCTTGCTTGCAAAGCCATGATGATGGGCATCGATCGTTTCCCTGCTTGCCCCATGCGCAACGGTCAGTATTCCATCAGGAGCAAGCAGCGTCGCCAGATGTGCGATCAGCCGCTCCTGATCGGGAAAATGCGGAAAAGCATTGTATATAACGATCGCATCAAAGCCGCTTCCGACATCCGCTGTCTCCACATCTCCGCAGACAAAACGTATATTGTCCTGACTGAATTTCTGCTCTGCGATCTTTATCATCTCGGGTGAGATGTCTATCCCAGTCACCGAGGCAACGCCACGGCTCAGATAATCCGGCATTAGAACTCCCGTGCCGCAGGCTACGTCGAGTACGCGGCTGCCGGAATGTACTCCGGCGTTATCCAGTATAGTGTTTATCTTCTCGTCACTGCGCACCATTTCCGCATCCCATGAGGGAGCGCAGCGGTCAAAAAAATCTATAACATCCGTTTTCTTTATCATGTTTACCATTCCTTTTTAAACAATGACCGTCAGGCAATGTCTGACGGTCATTATAAAGCTTTATCTCAGGCAAAGAAAGAGACAGTATCTATCTTCTGATAGCCGCCGAAGCTGGACGGGCAGCTGAAGATCGCATTGGCAAGCTCTTCACCGAGGAACATCTCAGTTATTTCATTGGTCTTTGCGGTGATATCAATGTCCTCAAAGAGATCGGGGTAGACGGTTTTGGCGATGAACCATGTATTTATAAGGGCGATTTCATAATTGGTATAGTAAGCGTTGTATGCCATCTCCAGATATACCTCGCCATCCTGCCATGCTTTGCAGGAGTCGAACATTGTGGGATCTTCCGCGTAGAGAGGCTTGATGTTCTTGACAGCGGCAGCGTCCATAATGATGATGTCCATGTCCTCGCCGAGCGCAACAAACTTCTCTCCCTCAATGGCCTGAATGCCGTCTTTTTCAAGGTCGGTCACAACATTGCGGACATTTGCGATGTTGAAGGAAATGTAGTTCTGCGCGGTCATGAGGTGGTTGGTCGTTCCCCAGTTGCCAAGTCCGCAGATGTATACTCCCGGCTTGTCCTCATCCTTTATATCAGCGGTGCGTGAAGCGATTTCGGCGGCTTCGGAATCAATGAAGCTGACAAGCTTTTCGGCCTTCTCTTCATTGCAGAAGATTGTGCCGAGCATTGTCATCGTGTTTTTGAACGCGTCGTCAAACACACCGTTGGGCCCGGCCTTGAGCGTGATCACAGGCACGCCGAGCTGCTCCTGCAGTGCATTCTCCTTGTCGACATCCTCATACTCGGAGATAACGATATCCGGGTTGCAGGAGAGTATTTTTTCGGCTTCCGCCGCCTGTGCATTAGGACCACCGACGCCGCATGAGGGCAGAGTGCTGAAGGTGCCGCCGAACGCGAGAACATAGGGACGGGCAACGGAATCAAACATCTTGGGGCGTTCATCAAGCGTGGTGTTGTCGATATCCTCGACACCGCACAGCAGAGACACATCACCGATGTAGCTGTACATTCTCAGCGCACCCGCGCCGATGCAGACGACACGTTTATAACTGCCCGGAATAACAGTTACTTCACGGCCTATCATGTCAGCAATGGTGATTTCTTCCGGCTCGGCTGCCGGGATTACACTTTCCGCGGGCGCTTCTGTTGCCGGTGACTCGGTCGCGGCGCTCTGGCTGCCGCAGGCGCAGAGAGACAGCAGCATTATAAGCGCCAGGACAAGTGCGGTGATCTTCTTAGTTTTCATATTGTTTTCCTCCCAATATTATTTTCTGGCCGTCATGCTCAATGATTTTTGAATTTATATCAAAGATATCCTTGATGACATTGGGAACAAAGATATCCTCAGAGCCGGAATACTTTATAACGCCATCCTTGAGAAAATAAAATTTGTCTCCGAAATACATTGCCTGATTGAGATCGTGCAGCGAGCTTAGAATAGCTATGTTCTTATTTTTTGCAACCTTCTTCGCTTCCTCGACAATAAGCTCCTCGTTTGCGATGTCGAGATTACCTGTTGGCTCGTCGAACACGAGCAGCTTCGGCGACTGCGCAAGCGCCCGCGCAATGGCGATTTTCTGCTTTTCGCCTCCGGACAGATTTTCAGCGTTGCGGTCAGCAAATTCTTCCAGCTGCATCTCGAAGATTATTTCGTCGACGACCTCATAGTCCTCTCTGCCGGCGCGCAGGCCAAAATAGGATACGCGCCCCATAAGTATGGAGTCGTATACCGTGAGTGAGCCAAAGTGAATGTGCTGCGGCACATAGGCGATGAGCCGCGCCCGCTCACGCTGCGGGAGCCTGAGAATATCTATGCCGTCAAACAGGATCGATCCGCTTTCGGGTGAATCAATGCCGAGAATGTTTTTGAAGAGCGTTGTCTTCCCCGAGCCGTTTTTCCCTAGCAGTATACCTATTTCGCCGTCGCAGAGTTCAAGGTTTATTCCGTTCAGCACCGGCTTGGAATGCTTGCCGTAGCGAAAGCACAGGTTTTCTATCTTCAGCATTGGCCGTGCTCCTTCCGCGAAAAGATTATTGCAATGAAGAACGGAGCGCCGAGCAGAGAGGTGATTGCCCCGACGGGAAGCGCCGAGCCGTTGCCCATACTGCGGGAGAGCGTATCGGCGATGAGGAGCAGCAGACTGCCGCTGAGCGCGGAGACCGGAATGGAATAGCGGTGATCCTGTCCCAGCAGCTTCTTCGTTACATGTGGACAGATAATACCGACAAAGCCGATCACACCGAGGAAAGACACGCACACCGCTGTAATGACCGAAGCCATCAGCATCGACACGAAACGCAGCACGTCCACATTTACACCCATGCTCTTTGCGCTTGCATCTCCGCTGAGCAGAACATTATAGCGCCATGACAGCAGCATGAACACAAGCATACCTGCGGCGACGGCGATGAACATAAGCAGGTCGGTCTTATATGTTGCACGGCCAAGGTCGCCGAAGTTCCATATAACCGCAGCGGAAATGCCAACATCGGTCGCATAGAACTGCAGCACAGTCGTTGCGGCAGTCCAGACAGCGCCTACCGCGATACCGGCCAGTACCACAACATTCGGAGAGAATGAACGCATCCGGCACAGGGCGAGGATCAGCAGGATAGAAAGCGTAGAGAATATAAACGCCATGACCGAGGTGGCATACGGGTTCGCCCCGACGGCATAGTTTGCGACATTGCTGCCAGTAGAAAGAAAGCCGCCTGCGAAAGCTATAATAGAAAGATTCGCGCCGAACACTGCGGCATTGGATACGCCGAGCGTCGAAGGCGAGGCCATGGGGTTGTTCAGATTCGTCTGCATAACAAGTCCAGAGACTGAGAGCCCAGCACCTGCTATAATAGCGGCAAGTACACGGGGAACACGGATATTCCAGATAATACGGTTATTTGCAGCGGTGCTTTTCTTTGCCAGTGCCGCAAAGCAGTCTGATACCGTCATACCGGACGAGCCGACAAACAAGCAAATAATAGCCATGATTATAACGGCGGTAAGTAAAATGTATGCTGTCGTTTTTTTGAGACTGTGCCCGTGCAGCACATTTCTTTTCATTCTGTGTTTTCTCCTGTCCGATCGGGTGGCTTTGATTATATATGAGTTTCTACTCATGTGTAAGCCCCCCCGGGGGATATGTGCGCAAAAATCATAACTTTTTTCTCTGTACTAATACTTAGAGTGTTCCCTTCAAGGCGGTTCACTGTGAACCGGGGATGGGTGCAGTATATAGGTGCAGTTGCCCCTTGGCGGAGAATTCAAAGGTCAATCATCGACAAGTACATACAAATTAGAAGAACGGCTGCCGCTTTCTCTGTATCGCGGCAGCCGTCGTATATATCCGTGCTTCTCCAGATCGTGCAGTGCACGTTTGACCGTGGAGCGGGAGCAGTTGAGTTCGGCGGCAATGGTGTTTATCCCCGGCCAGCATTTGCGCTCTTTGTCTGACCTGTCGCGCAGATACATATACACCGTCTTGGCACGTATGGGCAGACTGTTGTCAGAGTATATCGTAGAGAAGTAGCTCACGAGTACCCCCCTTGAAAGAAAAAAAAGGCCGGAACTTTCAATTTCTCAAAAGTTCCGGCTTTGCCGATTTGTTTGTTATTTTTAATATGCAAGGTTTACATAATTCAAAAACCGCCTCCGAAAATAAAAAAACGCCGGATCGTTGATTCTACGAAACCAACAATCCGGCGTTTGAATTTTTGTGATATTTATTTTTGAGGAATCTCGAAAAGCTTATGAGAAATCCGCGGCAATGAAGGGATAAAATGGCTCAAAACCCGGTTTGGGTAGTTCAAGTCTCCTCAGTTGCATGAAAACGGCGTTTGTCATCAATGGAAAAATAAAAAAATTTCCGAGCCTTTTAAGCCCGGAAAGCATTGATGACACTGCGTTTGACGCAGTGTCATCAAAATTGGCTGACAAGCCTGGTGCGAGAGAGGAGACTTGAACTCCCACGTCGGTTGACACACGCCCCTCAAACGTGCCTGTCTACCTGTTCCAGCACTCTCGCATAACGCCGAGGCTCCGACTCCATTTAAAGTCGCCTGCCTCACTTGGCGCGCCACATTTAAGGCATGAGTTATTATAGCAGATAATCTTCTTTTGTCAAGCATTAATTTTGCGTTTTTTCTTCTTTTTTTCGCAGAGGGAATTATAGAAGAAAATGGATGCAACGGCAAGCGCTGCTATAAGCGCGGCTGCACCCTTGTCCATAAGGAGAAGATAGCGCATTTTCAGATAGGCGTGGTAGCCCAGAAGCGATGCAAACTGCACGAGCACTGCGGCGATAAAATACTCGGCTGCGGTGAAAGCAAGGATGAGCGAAAGAATGTCTGCGGCAAAGAAGTACCGGTCGTGCATATGCGGGAGAAGAAACGGGATTCCGATCGCAAATAGCAGCGCGGCGCCCAGCACAGCCTTGTTGCTGATCCGCCTGCGGTTGAAAAAGCAGATCAGAAGCAGCACTGCCATATACACGAACGCGGCAATGATGCCGAGCCGCGAGGCGAGCTCGTTGTACTGCTCGGGCAGACTGTACTGAAAGAGCGAATAGACGGATGGGGAATTGTAGTTAAGCCCGTCGCCTATGCTGCCGGTCTGATTGAAGTAGAGGGTCAAAGTCTCGATAAACGGGCGACCGAGAAGTACTGCCGGCAGTACGAGAACAACATAAGCCGCAGGAAACACAAGAAAATGCTGCCATTTAAACTTCCCCTGCATCCACAGCACTGCGTATACCGGCAGAATGAAAACAGCCTGAAGCTTGAAGCCGAAAGACAGCGCTGCGCAGACCATGGACAGCACCGGACGGTCGTCCAGCGCAAGATATATGCCGAGCACGGCCAGCGCAACATAGCTGCTGTCACACTGAGCCCAGAGCGAGCCGTTGAGGAATACGGTCGGCAGAAAAAGAACGGTGAAGAACAGCCCCATGCGCCGCGCAGGGCTTTGGGTGTACCGGCCCAGAAGCAGCATAGATGCCCATGCGAGGATGATATCGAAGAAAATACTCAGCAGCTTTATGAGATACAGGTCGCTGATGCTGCTGTAGGAAAACAGCGCAAGAAAATAAAGATAGGGAATGTTATAGTTGCCGACCTGCTCACGGAGTGCGCGGAAGCCGCCGCTGCGGCGGAAATAATCCACCCAGCGGGAGAGAAAGTCCTGATAGTCAAGCGTCTGATAATCCAGCACTGCGAACCGTGCACCGAAAGCCAGTATGACCAGTATCACGGCCGCCGCGGCATATGCGGGCTTTTTCATAAGCCCGGCGCGATACAGAAGCCACAGCGCGAACGCACCCTCAAGAATCAATAATAAAATAACGCGGTAGTCCATATGAACCTCCGGAATTGTATGAGAGAATAACAAAAAAGGCCGGAGCAGAAACTCCCGCCGAAAAAACACCAAGATTTAATAAAATAATCCTTGACTTTCACATGCAGACGATGGTAAAATAGAGTGCTATGTTCGTAGGATAGGGGATACATCCCCACTTTCTACTACACGTAGTATAGCATCCCTAACCTGTAAAATCAACACCGGGTATATGAATTTTGACAACACACCCGGGCGTTTGCAAATCGTGATAAGGAGAGTGCGCTAATGCCAAGAGATGTTCTCTACGGCAAGACTCTGAGAAAGAGCTTTGCCCGTACCCAGGAAATCGTGGACATGCCCAATCTGCTGGAGATTCAGAAAAGCTCCTACGAGTGGTTCCTCAAAACGGGACTGCGCGAGGTCTTCAAGGATGTCGATTCTGTCACCGACTACTCCGGCAACCTTGAGCTGAGCTTCATAGACTATTCTATGAATGAGAAGCCCAAGTACACCGAGGAGGAATGCAAGGCGCGTGACGCCACGTATGCCGCCCCTCTCAAGGTGCGCGTAAGGCTGCGCAACAAGGAGACCGAGGAGATCAAGGAGCAGGAGATATTCATGGGCGACTTCCCGCTCATGACGGCCGGCGGCACGTTCATCATCAACGGCGCCGAGCGTGTTATCGTCTCCCAGATAGTCCGTTCTCCCGGCGTATATTTTGATAAGACCACCGACAAGTCCATGATGAGCATTTATGCCGCGACGGTCATACCTTACCACGGCGCATGGCTCGAATACGAGACTGATGCGGCAGACGTTTTCAATGTCCGCATAGATAAAAACCGCAAGCTGCCCATCACATGGTTCCTAAAGGCCATGGGCAAGTACAATCCCGACAGCCCGGCGACATGGCTCAGCTGCGTTTCCGATTTCACCTCCGGCGCAACCACGAATGAGCGCATGAAGGAGATATTCGGCGACGATGAGCGCATGACGGCTACGCTCGACAAGGATACCTGCGCGACCCGCGACGAGTGCCTGATCGAGATATACCGCAAGCTGCGCCCGGGCGATCCTCCCACGGTCGAGTCCGCAGAGGTCCTGCTCGACGGCCTGTTCTATGACCGCCGCCGCTACGAGATCAGCAATGTTGGCCGCTACAAGTTCAACAAGAAGCTCTCCCTCTTCCCGCGCATCGCAGGCTTCCAGCTGGCAATGCCGGTCGCTGACCCCTTTACCGGCGAGATCATCGCTGAGGCAGGGGAGACGATAACCCGCGCAAAGGCCCGCGAGATCGCGGATGCCGGTGTTATCGACGTTGTTCTTGACCTCGAAGGCAAGCATGTCCGCGTGTTTTCCAACGGCATGGTGGATATCCGCCGCTACGTTGACTTTGACCCCGCTGAGCTCGGCATCAAGGAGCTCGTGCGCGGCATAGTGATGCGCCAGCTCTGCGAGCAGTATGAGGGCGAGGCGCTCAAGGACGCGATCCGTGAGAATATAGACGTTCTTATACCAAAGCACATTGTAGCGGACGATATTTTTGCCTCTGTCAATTACCTCAACTGCCTTGCCCACGGTATCGGCGAAGCGGACGATATAGACCATCTCGGCAACCGCCGCGTCCGCTGCGTAGGCGAGCTGCTGCAGAACCAGTTCCGCATCGGTTTCTCCCGCATGGAGCGCGTTATCCGCGAGCGCATGACGCTTCAGGATCTGGACATCGTCACTCCGCAGAGCCTTATAAATATCCGCCCTGTGACCGCGGCCATCAAGGAGTTCTTCGGTTCCTCCCCGCTGTCTCAGTTCATGGATCAGACCAACCCCCTCTCCGAGCTCACTCATAAGCGCCGTATGTCCGCACTGGGCCCCGGCGGCCTCTCAAGAGAGCGCGCAAGCTTCGATGTCCGAGACGTTCACTACAGCCACTATGGCCGCCTGTGCCCGATAGAGACCCCTGAAGGCCCGAACATCGGCCTTATATCCTACCTCGCGTCCTATGCGCGCGCAAATGAGTACGGCTTCCTCGTGGCACCCTACCGCAAGGTCGAGAAGGGCACCTGCCGCGTTACGGATCAGGTAGACTACATGACTGCCGATCAGGAAGATCAGTTCACCGTCGCGCAGGCGAGCGAGCCTGTCGACGAGAACGGCGTGTTCATCAACAAGCGTATCACCTGCCGTCACCGCAACGATACCGTTCAGGTCAACCGCGAGGATGTCGACTATGTTGATATAAGCCCGAAGATGATGGTCTCCATAGCGACCGCTATGATACCTTTCCTTGAAAACGACGACGCTAACCGTGCTCTGATGGGCGCGAACATGCAGCGTCAGGCGGTTCCTCTTATGACCACTCAGGCACCGATAGTCGCCACCGGCATTGAGCATAAGTGCGCGGTCGACTCCGGCGTGTGCGTGCTTGCAGAAGGCGACGGCGTTGTTACCCGCGTCGACGCAAATTACGTCACCGTCCGCTATGATGCGGGCGAGGTCAAGGACTACAAGCTCATCAAATTCTCCCGCTCCAACCAGGGCACCTGCATCAACCAGCGCCCGATCGTCAATACCGGTGACCGCGTCGTCAAGGGCGATGTTCTGGCGGACGGTCCCAGCACCAGCCACGGTGAGATAGCGCTCGGCAAGAATATACTTGTCGGCTATATGAACTGGGAAGGCTACAACTACGAGGACGCTGTCCTGCTCAACGAGCGCCTTGTAATGGAGGACGTGTTCACCTCCATCCATATTGAAGAATATGAGTGCGACTCCCGCGATACCAAGCTTGGACCCGAGGAGATCACCCGTGATATTCCCGGCGTCGGCGACGATGCACTCAAGTACCTTGACGAGCGCGGCATAATCATGGTCGGCGCCGAGGTCACTGCCGGCGACATACTCGTCGGTAAGGTCACGCCCAAGGGCGAGACCGATCTGACGGCAGAGGAGCGCCTGCTGCGCGCGATCTTCGGCGAGAAAGCGCGCGAGGTCCGCGACACCTCGCTTAAAGTTCCTCACGGCGAAAGCGGCATCATAGTCGATGTCAAGGTCTTCACCCGTGAGAACGGCGACGAGATGAATCCCGGCGTAAATCAGGTCGTCCGCGTTTACATTGCGCAGAAGCGCAAAATCTCCGTCGGCGACAAGATGGCCGGCCGCCACGGCAACAAGGGCGTCGTCTCCCGCATACTTCCGCGCGAGGATATGCCTTATCTGCCCGACGGCACTCCGCTGGACATCGTGCTGAATCCTCTGGGCGTTCCTTCACGTATGAACATCGGACAGATCCTTGAGGTACACCTTGGCTATGCCGCTCAGGCTCTCGGCTGGAAGGTCGCAACGCCTATCTTCAACGGCGCGGACGAGAATACCATCCGTGAGACGCTACGTCAGGCTGGCCTGCGCGAGGACGGCAAGAGCACCATGTACGACGGCCGTACCGGCGAGAAGTTCGACAACGACGTCACGGTCGGCTGGGTCTACTTCCTCAAGCTCCACCATCTGGTCGATGATAAGATACATGCCCGTTCCACCGGCCCCTACAGCCTTGTTACTCAGCAGCCTCTCGGCGGCAAGGCGCAGTTCGGCGGCCAGCGCTTCGGTGAAATGGAAGTCTGGGCCCTTGAGGCCTACGGCGCGGCGTACACTCTGCAGGAGATACTCACCGTCAAGTCCGACGATGTGACGGGCCGTGTCAAGACTTACGAAGCCATAGTAAAGGGCAACAACATCCCGCAGCCCGGTGTGCCTGAGTCCTTCAAGGTCCTCATCAAGGAGCTGCAGTCCCTGTGCCTCGATGTGCGCGTTCTCGATAAGGACGGCAACGAGATTGAACTCAAGGAAGACGATGACGACGATTTCATCCCCGATATGAAGGACGAGATCTATCAGTCTGACGACGACGAGATCGAGTCCGAGGGCTTCTCCATCGAGGACGTCCCCGAGGATGAGCTGGGTGCGGACATGGATTTCGGAACTGACGATAATTCGGATTTTGACGGCGAGGAGGATATGTAATGAGCTATACACCGTTTGACGCTATTCAGATAGGCATTGCTTCCCCCGAGAAGATACTCGAGTGGTCCTACGGCGAAGTAAAGAAGCCGGAAACCATTAACTACCGCACGCTCAAGCCCGAGCGCGACGGCCTCTTCTGCGAGCGCATTTTCGGACCGACAAAGGACTGGGAGTGCCACTGCGGAAAGTACAAGAAGATCCGCTACAAAGGCAAGATCTGTGACCGCTGCGGCGTTGAGGTCACAAAGAGCAAGGTTCGCCGTGAGCGTATGGGTCACATTGAGCTCGCCGCTCCCGTCAGCCACATCTGGTACTTCAAGGGCATCCCCAGCCGCATGGGTCTCATGCTCGACCTCACTCCGCGTATGCTGGAGAAGGTGCTGTACTTTGCAAACTATATAGTAATAGACCCCGGCTTCACCCCGCTGGAGCGCTGCCAGATACTCTCCGAACGCGAGTACCGCGACATGCGCGAGAAGTATGAGGATGATTTCAAGGCCGGCATCGGCGCCGAGGCAATAAAGGAGTTGCTTCAGCAGATCGACTGCGACCAGCTCGCAACGCAGCTGCGTGAAGAGCTCAAGAATGCCTCCGGCCAGAAGAAGGCAAAGATCGTCAAGCGCCTCGAAGTTGTCGAGGCCTTCCGCCAGAGCGGCAATCGCCCCGAGTGGATGATAATCGACATTCTGCCTGTTATCCCGCCTGAGATTCGCCCCATGGTTCAGCTCGACGGCGGCCGCTTCGCCACCTCCGACCTGAACGACCTTTACCGCCGCGTCATAAACCGCAACAACCGCCTCAAGAGACTCCAGCAGCTCAACGCGCCTGACATCATAGTCAGAAACGAAAAGCGTATGCTCCAGGAGGCAGTTGACGCACTCATTGACAACGGCCGCCGCGGCAGAGCTGTCACCGGCGCAAACTCCCGCGCTCTCAAGTCGCTGAGCGATATGCTCAAGGGCAAGCAGGGCCGCTTCCGCCAGAACCTGCTGGGCAAGCGTGTCGACTATTCCGGCCGTTCCGTTATCGTTGTCGGCCCTGATCTCAAGATCTACCAGTGCGGCGTTCCCAAGGAAATGGCTATCGAGCTGTTCCGCCCCTTCGTTATGAAGAAGCTGGTCGAGGACGGCGTTGCCAACAATATCAAATCCGCCAAGAAGATGGTCGACAAGCAGCGCACCGAGGTCTGGGACGCGCTTGAAGACGTTATCAAGGAGCACCCGGTCCTGCTCAACCGCGCGCCTACGCTGCACCGTCTCGGTATCCAGGCGTTTGAGCCGGTTCTTGTTGAAGGCCGCGCACTGAGACTGCACCCGCTGGTCTGCACTGCGTACAATGCGGACTTCGACGGCGACCAGATGGCAATACATCTGCCGCTTTCCGCCGAGGCTCAGGCCGAGGCGCGTATCCTCATGCTCTCCGCCAACAACCTTCTGCGTCCGCAGGACGGTCACCCCGTCACAGTGCCTACTCAGGACATGATCCTCGGCTCGTACTATCTGACGATGGTGCGCATCGGCTCCGCCGAAAAGGGCGCCGAGCAGCTCGTTATCGACGATCCCGGCGACAGCGGCTTTGAAGCCGGCTCTATCGTTGACGGCGATGCGATATACGCAAAGAATCAGGAGCTCAAGCGCGACGGCAAGAAGCCCGTCACCTACAAGCCCACTCTCATGTACCGCGACTCCGCAGAGGCCATCATGGCCTATAACGAGGGCTGCGTCGGCCTGCATGCGCCTATCCGCCTGAGAGTCACGAAGACCATCGACGGCGTCGAGGTCAAAAAGACTATCGTCACCACAGTAGGCCGCATAATCTTCAACGAGCCTATCCCGCAGGATCTTGGCTACGTAGACCGCACTGATCCCAAGCATGCGTTTGACCATGAGATCGGCTTCCAGGTCGGCAAGAAGCAGCTGGGCGACATTATCGACCGCTGCATCCAGAAGTACGGCTTCACTATCTCTGCCGAAGTGCTCGACAGCATCAAGGCCATGGGCTACAAGTATTCTACCAAGGGCGCTATTACCATATCCGTTGCGGATATGACCGTCCCGAGCGCGAAGAAAGAACTCATCAAGGAGACTGAGGACGAGGTCGTCAAGATCGAGCACCAGTACAAGCGCGGCCTTATCACCGATGATGAGCGTTACCGTCTGGTCGTGTCCGAGTGGGAGAGGACCACCAAGAAGGTCACCGACGCGCTGACCACCGTCCTTGACGAATACAACCCGATCTACATGATGGCTGATTCCGGCGCCCGAGGCTCCATGAACCAGATCCGTCAGCTGGCCGGTATGCGTGGTCTGATGGCCAACACCGCCGGTAAGACCATTGAAATTCCTATCAAGTCCAACTTCCGTGAAGGCCTTTCCGTTTTGGAATACTTCATTTCCACGAGAGGTGCACGAAAGGGTATGGCGGATACTGCACTGCGTACCGCCGACTCCGGTTATCTGACCCGCCGTATGGTCGACGTCTGCCAGGATGTTATCATCCGTGAAAGCGACTGCGGCACGACCGAGGGCGTCTGGGCGTCCGCCGTATATGACAGAGGCCAGATGGTCGAGTCCTTCGGCACCGCTATCCACGGCCGCTTCCCCGCAGCCCCCATCACCGATCCCGCAACAGGCGAAGTCCTGTTCGGTACCGATCACATGCTCATGCCTGAGGATGCTGATGTTCTTGAGGCTCATGACATCCACAAGGTCTATATCCGCTCCGTGCTGACATGTGAGGCGCGCATAGGCGTGTGTGCAAAGTGCTACGGCATCAACCTTGCGATCGGCAAGCCCGTCAATGCAGGCGAGGCTGTCGGCGTTATCGCGGCGCAGTCCATCGGCGAGCCCGGTACTCAGCTGACGATGCGTACCTTCCACACCGGCGGCGTCGCGGGCGACGATATCACTCAGGGTCTTCCCCGTGTTGAAGAGCTGTTTGAGGCGCGCAAGCCCAAGAAGATGGCCACTCTGTCCGAGATTTCCGGTACGGTCACCATCGAAGAGGCGAAGAAGGGCGTCATGTACACCATTACCGTCACCAACGAGGCTCAGGGCGAGACGGTTGTCTATACCGTGCCGCATTCGGCAGGTATACTTGTCCACAACGGAGACCATGTGGATCGCGGTCAGGAGCTCACCTCCGGCGCGCTCAATCCGCACGATGTCCTGCGTATCCGCGGCACTGACGACGATGAGTTCGGCCGTCAGGGCGTGCGCAGCTATATCACCAGCGAGGTTCAGAAGGTTTACCGCCAGCAGGGCGTTGACATCAACGACAAGCACATTGAGGTCATTGTCCGTCAGATGATGCGCAAGGTCAGAGTTGAGGATGCAGGCAGCACTGATCTGCTCTCCGGCTCCACCATCGACATCAGCGTGCTCAAGGATGCCAACAAGGCCGTTCAGGATCGCATCGATGCCGGCGAAGAGGGACTCAGCCTAGCCACCTATACCCAGCTTCTTATGGGTATCACAAAGGCGTCTCTGGCGACCGACAGCTGGCTGTCCGCCGCGTCCTTCCAGGAGACCACAAAGGTTCTCACCGATGCCGCCATCAAGGGCAAGGAAGACCATCTTGTCGGCCTGAAGGAGAATGTCATCATCGGCAAGCTCATTCCCGCAGGCACCGGACTCGACATATACCGCGAGTTCGAAGAGCATACCGACGAGTCTGTCGTCTCATCTCCGGAAGAGTACGTCGACCTGACTGCGCTGGTCAATAAGTCCAACGCACTCTGAGTTTTACAGCTTTGTGCAGCGCCGCATCATGCGGCACTGCCTTTGAAAAGGAGTATCCGCAAGGGTACTCCTTTCCTTTAAATAATAAGGAGGGGCGCTCATGCCGAAGCCCGGCAGAAACAAAACGATAGATACGGCGCTTGAAGAGGGCGCGGAATATCTCACGCGCTGCCTCAGACCCGACAGCCTGCGCGCGGGCGCGCCGATTCTTGACAGCACGATAAACGGCGATATGCTGGAGGTATGCGGCTTGCTGCCACGGCAGTGCGCAGATCTCATAATCGCCGATCCTCCGTACAATCTCACCAAGTCGTATGACGGCACGCTTTTTTCAAAAAAGAAAGCGGATGAATATGAGACTTATACGCGTGCATGGCTGGCGGCGGTGAAGCCGCTTATGAAGGATACAGCGTCCATATACGTCTGCTGCGACTGGGAGTCGAGCCTTATAATAGGGCGTGTGATGCAGGATATGTTCACCGTGCGCAGCCGCATCACATGGCAGCGTGAAAAAGGCCGCGGCGCAAAGAAAAACTGGAAAAACGGCATGGAGGATATATGGTTTGCAACGCCGGGTGAGGAGTATACCTTCAATCTTGACGCCGTGAAGATACGCAGGCGTGTTGTTGCACCGTACCGAATGGATGGGAAGCCGAAAGACTGGACGGAATCTGCCGGGGGAAAATACCGGGATACCTGCCCGTCAAATTTCTGGGATGATATTACCGTACCGTTCTGGTCAATGCCGGAGAATACCGCGCATCCGGCGCAGAAGCCGGAAAAGCTGCTGGCCAAGCTGATTCTCGCAAGCTCAAATGCAGGGGATACCGTTTTTGACCCGTTTCTCGGCTCAGGCTCTGTAAGCGTCGCGGCAAAAAAGCTCGGACGGCACTATATCGGCGTGGAGATCGAGCCGCGTTATTGCGTCTGGGCAGAGCAGCGCCTTGAGAGGGCAGACGCGGACAGAAGGATACAGGGAATGTCCGGCGGCGTGTTCACAGAAAGAAATTTCCGCTATTAATAAAAAACTTAAAATGCCGGGATATAATCACTCTGCCCAGTTGTCTGGGCAGAGTGATTTTTCAGCGGTATTATCTGACGCCGGTATGTGCGTCAAACTCAATTCCCGTTGAAAAATGATGCATATGTTTTGTAACTTGTCGTCATATTTGGCACCATCTATTGACAAAAATGCGTCGAGGCGATAGTATACAGACACAAGATATAGTGATTATGTAAATCGCTTTGTGTGCCCTTTGCTGTTGAAGATCTGCAATAAAGGACGCGCAATTCAACGTTAGGGAGGATAACTTCGATGAAGAAGAAAGTACTCAGCATTCTGCTGCTGGTGTGCATGCTCGTCAGTCTGATGCCGGCCGGTGCGGCCGCATATGCGGAGGAGCTGCCGGCCGTTGAGGGAGCCGAGGCCAGCCCCGCTCCGGCAGATCCCGCACCGACCCAGGCGCCTGAGCAGAGCGGCAGCCCGGCGAACGATACACCGGATGATGAACCCGAGGGCGGGGAGAAAGAAGAACTGAACGAGGGCTTCTTTGCCGGCCTGAGCGATGCTGAGATCGGCGCATATATAGAGAAGATCTGCAAGGCGGGATATGACGCCAACGGCGCGGACAGGGCAGAGCTTTACAGCTTTGTCACCGATACGCTCGGACTCGGATCGCTTGAAGAATTTGACGCATGGCTGAAGCTGGAGCTTGATGCGGAGGCATGCATAGGCGAGAAGAAATACGCGTCTCTTGCTGATGCGATCAACGCCGTTACCAATGCGCAGAACACCACCATCATGCTTCTGAAGGATGTTGAGGCCGAGGGCGTTTTTGTGCCTGCCGGCAAGAATATTGTATTCGAGCTCAACGGGCATACTATAACTCTCACCGGAGAGACGGCCCAGTGCTTTGCGATAGCGGATGAGTACAGCCGCGATGAAGAGACCGGCGAGGAGCTGCACAGCTATTCAAACGTTGCAATAAAGAACGGCACCGTTGTTTCCCGCGGTGCAGACGCTGCTGAGACTGCGATACTCAATACCGGCTGCCTGAGCCTTGAGAATGTCAGCGTGACAGGCAGAATAAGCCACAGCGGCGCGGAGCAGGCATGCAGGCTTGATATTATCTCCGGCGTATTCGGCGGAGCTATCACCGCAGAGCTGCCTGAGACCGTCAGCGTCAGCGGCGGCCGCTTCGCTCAGGATGTGAGCGCGTGGTGCACCGGAACCAAGCGCAGCATCGCGCTTGGCGGCGGCGTTTATACGGTCGTTGACAAGGCGCACTATGTTGATTCCACCGGACACACGGTCTATGTTGAAGAGATCCTCAAGGACGCGCAGAGCGTTATGGATGACGACAGCGCGGTACCCGGCGCGTACATAAGCGTCAGCGGTTTGAGCGCGGCCTTTGATGAAACCAGAATAAGCGAGCTTCTTCAGCGCTGTGCCGATGCGGGCGCTTTCGGCGGCGCGGCTGTGCTGGCGTCGGCCGGGACTGCGGACGATACTCAGGCGGAAAACGGAGTTGCCGATATTGAACTCTTTGCCAGAGCGACCGTCAAGGAGACCGGCGATAACCTTATAAGCTATGAGATAAAGCCCTATGCCAGCGTGAACGGCAGCGAGCCCGTTCCCGTGCCGAATGAATGGCTCAACGGAAAATCTATTGCGGTCAGCATTTATACGGGATTCGAGCCGCAGGAGATAGAGCATATCCACGATGACATGACCGTGGACACCTATTATGCAGATGCGGCGCTCGGAAATACGTTTACGTATGATGAGGCGGCCGGAACTGCCACGGTGAATATCTCCAGCTTCTCGGTCATAAAGGCCAATGCGAAATATGCCGCCGCAATAGGCGTGCACCTCTACGAGACTCTTCAGGACGCTGTCAACGCGCTTGGGACCAAGGATACCCTCGGCGTAGAGATAAGCGGCAAGATCAGGCTGCTGAGCAATGTAAGCCTGACGGAAAGCATTACCATTCCGGCTCAGAATCCTGTTGAGATAGACCTTCAGCTTCACAATATAACCATGATCGAGGCAAAGCCTCTCTTTGTCATTGAAGACAAGGCCGAACTGACGATAACAGGCAAGGGCACGGTCAGCTCCAAGGGGGTGCTTGCACGCTTTGAAGGCGCAGGCAACGGTATGCTGGCTCTCGGCGACGACAGTATTCTGCTTGTCGGGACCTATGAGGGCGAGGCGCCTGTGTTCGAGAGAGCGGACGGCGGCGAAGTGACCGGCGGCAGAGCCAAGAATGTCAGCATAAAGGTCTCAAAGACGAACTTTGACCCGACTGCATATGTCGACCTCACAACGTATGAGGTCATTGACAACGGCGACGGCACATGGAATGTCAACAAGCGCGAATTTGAAGCGCAGAACCTGACAAGGCTTGATAAGAAGATGTACGCGACCGTGGAAGGCGCGATCTTTGACGCGGATGAGGGCGACTCCATACTCCTGCTCAAGGATATTCACGAGAAGGATCTTGTTATTGACAAGTCCCTTACCATTGAGAGCAACGGAAAGACGGTCAGCGGCAATATAGATGTAAAGGCGCCCGCAGAGACGGTCGAGATCAGGAGCCTGCTCCCCGTGACCAAGATGACGGTCGAAGGAACGATCACGGCAGGCAGTGGAACGACGCTCACCATTGTCGGGGTCGAAGCGGAGAAGCTTGCCGTCGAACCCGGCGCAAAGGTCACGCTTGGAAATTCACTCACAGACCTTACATATACCAATAAGATAAACGGCATCGACAATGCCGGAGAGGTCGAAATATACAGCGGCTCATATAATAATCTTGTCCTGCTTGAGGGCGGAAAGTACAGCCTTTACGGCGGCGACTACGACAAGGACTATTCCGCATACTGCGGCAGGATCATTGTCAGCGACACAAAGATATTCCAGTATAAATGCACCCAGCGCGCATCTGACGGCAGGTGGGTCGTTACCAAGTTCAGCCCCGTTATCATTTCACCGACTGAGGCAAAGTCCATACAGAAGGGCTCGAACACCACTCTGACCTTCATTTCAGACGCTCCCTACGAGACTGAGGACGGCGGGATAGAATTCCTCGCGGTCTCGGTTGACCGCAGCATGTCGACCAATCTCAGCTCCCAGAATGACACTCTACTGCCCGCAGGCAGCTTCAGCGTGGGCGACGATGGACAGGGACACACGATGGTCACGCTTAACGGCAGCTATCTCAGCACGCTCAACGCCGGCACCTACTACGTGAGGATATACTCCAAGACCGGTATGGCCTACAGGTTCCAGAGCGACAATACGCTTGCCTGCTTCAAGGTCACGCTGCGCAGCACCACGATCCCCGGCCGCAGCAACGGCATTATCAGGACCGGCGACGATGCAGACCTCGGACTTCTCATAGGAATAATGGCGCTCAGCGCCATCACGGCGGCAGGCGCAGTCACTGTCCTCAAAAAGAAAAAGCAGAAGTAAGCGGCATCAAATCAAAGCGTTATGACCGTTCACGGCGGCAGGGTTTTCTCTGCCGCCGTTCTTTAGCGCAGCAGGGAAACAGACCCGGCAAGATACAATAAAATAAAAAGAAAAAAATATTATTTCACAAAAATTCTTGACTAAGTTTGTGAAATATGCTAAACTCAATCATTGCATGGGTATCACTGCGCCCTATTGCAAAAATGCACAAAAAACCTTGATTTTCAAGGCTTTCGGCACAGCAAAAGCACAGGGAGCCCATGACGACTAAAGAAAGGAGAAAACAATGCCAACCTTTAACCAGCTTGTCAGAAAGGGAAGAGAAAAGGTCACCAGCAAGTCCACCTCTCCTGCAATGCAGAAGGGTCTGAACACTCTCAAGAATAAAGAGACCAATCTCAGCTCCCCCCAGAAGAGAGGCGTCTGCACCGCGGTTCGTACTTCTACTCCTAAGAAGCCTAACTCCGCTCTGCGTAAAATCGCCCGTGTACGTCTGACCAATGGTTACGAAGTCACAGCTTACATCCCCGGTATCGGCCATAACCTGCAGGAGCACTCCGTCGTTATGATCCGTGGCGGCCGTGTGAAGGACCTTCCTGGTGTCCGTTATCACATCATCCGCGGTACCCTCGATGCTCAGGGCGTGAACGGTCGTATGCAGGCCAGATCGAAGTACGGCGCAAAGAGGCCCAAAGCTGCTAAGAAGAAGTAATTCCGACAGCTAAGGCATGGGCAGCCCTGCGCCGGTCATCCCGGAGGCTGCTCGCTCAGCCCTGTCGTTTATCTATAATATGTGGATAAACCTCGGGGCGCAACGGACGCAGAGATGCGTTCGAGTACCTGTGATTCCATTTTTTAATGAAGGAGGGAAGCAACGTGCCCAGAAGAGGTAATGTTCCCAAAAGAGAAATTTTGCCTGATCCTCTGTATAACAGTGTTCTGGTGACCAAGCTCATCAACGGTGTTATGCTCGACGGCAAGAAAGGTGTTGCTCAGAAGGTCGTTTATGACGCTTTTGACATCATCAAGGATAAGACCGGCAAGGAGCCGCTTGATGCGTTCACCGAAGCGATGAACAACATCATGCCCGCACTTGAGGTCAAGGCCCGCCGTGTCGGCGGCGCAACCTATCAGGTTCCTATCGAAGTTCGTCCCGCCCGTCGCCAGACTCTGGCTCTGCGCTGGCTCGTGGATTACTCCCGCAAACGCGGCGAGAAGACCATGAAAGAGCGCCTCGCAGGCGAGATCATGGATGCATGCAACAACCTCGGCGCATCCGTCAAGAAGCGCGAGGATATGCACAAGAACGCAGAGGCCAACAAGGCTTTTGCCCACTTCAGATGGTGATCTGATTTTAGAGAGATTAAGTTCAGGAGTTTTAAATGCCCAGACAGTATTCACTTGAAAAAACAAGAAACATCGGTATCATGGCTCACATCGATGCAGGTAAGACTACGACGACAGAGCGTATTCTTTTCTACACCGGCGTCAATTATAAGCTGGGTGAGACACATGAGGGTACTGCGACCATGGACTGGATGGAGCAGGAGCAGGAGAGAGGCATAACCATCACCTCCGCTGCGACGACCTGTTTCTGGAATGGTACCCGCATCAACATCATCGACACCCCGGGTCACGTTGACTTCACTGCCGAGGTCGAGCGTTCACTGCGAGTGCTGGACGGCTGCGTGACAGTCCTGTGTGCCAAGGGCGGCGTTGAGCCCCAGTCGGAGACGGTTTGGAGACAGGCCGACCACTACCACGTTCCCCGCATGATCTACGTCAATAAAATGGACATCATGGGTGCGGACTTCTATAATGTACTCAACATGGTACATGAAAGGCTCAAATGCAACGCCGTTCCTATCCAGCTGCCTATCGGCAAGGAGGAAAGCTTTGAGGGAATTGTCGATCTGGTGGATATGAACGCTGACGTTTATCTCGACGACCTCGGCAAGCAGATGGTCACGGAGGAGATCCCCGAGAGCATGAAAGACCTTGCCGCAGAGTATCGGGACAAACTCCTTGAGGCTGTCTCCGACTTCGACGATGAGATCATGGAAATGTATCTCAACGGCGAGGAAGTACCGGCGGACAAGATCCGTGCAGCAATAAGAAAAGCCACCGTCGCGGTGAAGATGGTTCCCGTGACCTGCGGCACCTCTTATAAAAATAAAGGCGTTCAGAAGCTTCTGGATGCGATAGTGGATTACATGCCTTCGCCTGTTGATGTTCCGGCAATCGAAGGTACTAATCCCAAGACCGGCGAGACCGAGACGAGAGAGGCGAGCGATGACGCTCCGTTCTCCGCTCTGGCCTTCAAGATCATGTCAGACCCCTATGTCGGCAGGCTCAGCTTCTTCCGCGTGTACTCCGGTACTCTGGAGACAGGCAAGACGGTTATGAACTCCACAAAGGGTGTGCGTGAGCGCTTCGGCCGCATCCTGCGTATGCACGCCAACCACAGAGAGGATATAGACTGGGTCTATTCCGGCGATATAGCCGCCGCGGTCGGCCTTAAAAACACCACCACCGGCGACACGCTCTGTGATGAAAAGAATCAGATAATCCTTGAGTCCATGGAATTCCCCGATCCTGTTATCCGCGTGGCTATCGAGCCCAAGACGAAGGCAGGTCAGGAGAAGATGGCTATCGCCCTTTCAAAGCTGGCTGAGGAGGACCCGACTTTCAAGACCTATACGGATGAGGAGACGGGTCAGACCATTATTGCCGGTATGGGCGAGCTGCATCTGGAGATAATAGTGGACAGACTTCTCAGGGAGTTCAAGGTCGAGGCCAACGTCGGCAAGCCGCAGGTATCCTATAAGGAGACTGTGACGAAGTCTGCAACGGTCGACACCAGGTATGTCCGCCAGACCGGCGGCAAGGGCCAGTTTGCCCATGTGAAGCTCATGATCGAACCCAATGAGACCGGTAAGGGCTATGAGTTCATCAACAAGATCACGGGCGGCGCGATTCCCAAGGAGTATATCCCCTGCGTCGATCAGGGTATCCAGGGAGCAATGCTCTCCGGTGTCCTGGCCGGCTACCAGATGGTGGACGTCAAGGCCACCCTGCTCGACGGTTCCTTCCACGAGGTCGACTCGAGCGAGATGGCATTCAAGATCTGCGGCAGCATGGCCTTTAAGGAGGCCGCCGCAAAAGCCGGCCCGACCCTGCTTGAGCCTATAATGAAGGTCGTTGTGACCGCGCCTGATGAATACATGGGCGACGTTATGGGCGATATAAACGCAAGGCGCGGTCAGATCGTCGGTTCGGAGATCAGGAACGGCGCTGCCGTTATCGAGAGCAATGTTCCGCTTTCCACGATGTTCGGCTATGCCACGGATCTGCGCAGCAAGACCAAGGGCAGAGCGACATATTCAATGGAGCCCAGCCACTTTGTTGAGCTGCCGAAAAATCTGCAGGAAGCCCTTGTGAGCAAACACAATGGTTTCACCAAATCATTATAATTATTGTAAAACTTAATTAGGAGGATATTCTAATGGCAAAACAGATGTACAACAGAAGCAAGCCCCATTGCAACATCGGCACCATCGGCCATATCGACCATGGCAAGACCACTCTTACCGCTGCTATCACCAAGTATCTTGCAATGCAGGGCGGCGCAGAGTATACCGACTATTCTTCCATCGACAAGGCTCCTGAAGAGCGCGAGCGCGGCATTACCATCAACACCGCACACGTCGAGTACCAGACTGAAGACCGTATCGGCCACAACTACAAGACCGGTGAGGACAATGCTCAGATCCAGGGACGCCACTATGCACACGTTGACTGCCCGGGCCACGCTGACTATATCAAGAACATGATCACCGGCGCTGCTCAGATGGACGGCGCAATCCTTGTTATCGCTGCATCCGACGGTCCTATGGCTCAGACCCGTGAGCACCTTCTGCTTGCCCGTCAGGTTAACGTTCCTTCCGTTCTGGTCTTCCTCAACAAGTGCGACCAGGTCGACGACGAGGAGCTCCTCGAGCTCGTCGAGATGGAAGTCCGCGAGCTGCTCGACTTCTACGGCTTCCCCGGCGATGACACCCCCATCATCCGTGGTTCCGCTCTGAACGCTCTCGTTTCCGAGTCCAACGACCCCAATGCACCTGAGTTCAAGTGCATCAAGGAGCTCATGGAAGCAGTTGACACTTGGATCCCCACTCCTGACCGTAAGGCAGACATGCCTTTCCTCATGCCCATCGAGGACGTCTTCACCATCTCCGGCCGCGGCACTGTTGTTACCGGCCGTGTTGAGCGTGGCCGCGTCAAGATCGGCGACAAGGTTGAGATCGTTGGCCTGAAGGATGAGTCCACCGAGACCACCGTTACCGGTACCGAGATGTTCCACAAGACCCTCGAGTACGCAGAGGCTGGCGACAACGTCGGCTGCCTGCTCCGTGGTATCGACAAGAAGGCTGTTGAGCGTGGTCAGGTTCTGGCTGCACCCAAGTCCATCCACCCCCACACCAAGTTCAAGGGCCAGGTTTACGTCCTGTCCAAGGAAGAGGGCGGCCGTCACACCCCGTTCTTCAACAACTACCGTCCCCAGTTCTACTTCCGTACCACCGACGTTACCGGCGTCATCTCCCTGCCCGAAGGCGTTGAGATGTGCATGCCCGGCGACAACGTCGACATGGACGTCGAGCTGATCACCCCGATCGCAATCGAGAACGGCCTCCGTTTCGCTATCCGTGAAGGCGGTCGTACTGTCGGTTCCGGTGTTGTTATCGGCATCAACGAGTAATTTATAATTACCCATAAACACAAAAAACCACCCGAAAGGGTGGTTTTTTGCTGCTTGTCAAAATTGCCCCGCAGGGACTGTTCTGACAGCTCTTTTCAGAGGTGAGAAATACTTTTGCTCAGGTAAGGCCCTCGCCTTACTGCGCGCAGCAGTATTTCTGCTTTACCTGCTGCATCCGCTGCGGCTCAGCCTGTTCGGTGGTGTACCAGCCGTGGTTAGTCATCTGCTCATAGATGCCGCTCTGCATGCTGAGGGAGTCGTTGAGGGCGGTGTTGAAGGCCTGTCTGACATTAGGCGTTGCTGACTCGATGGAGCCGTGCATATACAGGTCACACACACCCTTTGTGGTGAGCAGGATGTTTTCCATGATCTCCTTGTCGTTCATTGTGCTGCCTCCTTATACGAGATTGTAAAACTGCGTGAAAAGCTTCTGATTGCCGTTCACAAGCTCCTGCGCCTTTTGGCGCAGAGCCGGGTCAGTCAGCTGTGAGGCAGCTGTGCGGCACTGATCCATGAGAAACTGAGTGTGTCCAAGTGCGTCTTCAATATAGAGTAATTCTTTGGGACTCATTTTTATCACCTCGGCGATATTATCTGTCATGCCGCTTTATATAACCGAGGCAAAATATGCTTGGGAAAATTTTTTAAAGCAGTTTGCAGTATGCTTTCTTTTGTGTTATTATATAAAATATAACGCATGTTCGCGGAGGTAACTGATATGAATTATGTTCTGGGGGCGTTTGTCGGCCTCCTGTGGGGCGCGGCGGGCGCGTGGCTCAACGGACTTATTACGAAGAGGGCTGTTGAAAAGGGCACGCAGAAAGCCATGATGACGATGAATTTCGGGCATATGGCGGTCGATATTGCCGCGCTGGGCATTATCTTCCTTTTACGTAAGGCGCTTCCGTTCAGCTTTGAGGCCGCGCTTATCGCAACGGCTGTCGCCCTGTCGATGGGGAATATTCTTTTCACCTATTCGGAGAGCAAAAAAACAGGTAAATAAAATATCCGGATGCGGTCACATTGTACCGCATCCGGATATTTTATGTCCGCTTATTCAGCGCCTTTTTCTTTGTTTTCGGCGCCTGCATCTTTCTTCTTGAAGACGAACACCTTGCTGAATACATAATTCGCAATCACGACGAGAACGGCGGAGATAAGCGTTGCAATATAGAGGTCGAGGCCGACGGCGACAAGGATCTGCATCACAACAGCATCGAGAATGAGCGTGGAAACGCGGGAGAGTACAAACTTTATGCACTCAGGCAGTATCTTCGGATCCTTGCTTTCAAAGACAAATTTGCGGTTTGTCGGATAGGCAAACGCAACGCCGGCGACCCAGTTGACTATGCTCAGCACCAGATTCTGCGACGGCGTGGGGAATGCCGTTCCGGCATAGAAGATAAAGTTGAACAGGAATTTTGCGACCCATGACACGACTGTCGTCAGACCGCCGACAATGACATAAACGATGATCTCTCTGTATTTTTTGAAAAGTGCGATGATTTTTTCCTTCATTTCTTTTCTCCTACCATCTGCGAAATAATATAGCGGGGACGTCCCTTGATCTCGTCATAGATGCGCGCGATATAATATCCGACGATACCCAGACTGATCATGATGATACTGCTGGAGAACATAAGCAGCAATATGACCGTCGTAAAGCCGCCCAGAGCCTGCCCTGTGAGCTTCTGCACAAGCGAGATGATGCTGAACACTATGGCCACGGCAAGCATTATAAAGCCCAGAACGGTGACTATATGCAGCGGGGCGGAGGAGAATGAGCCGATGTTCGTTATCGCATATTTGATAAGGGACTTTGTCGACCATTTGCTCACGCCCTCAGTGCGCTCACGCACGCTGTAGTACACGGTAGCTTTCTTAAAACCGACCCAGAACGACAGGGCACGGAAGAATACGTTGCGCTCCGGCAGCTTGTTGAGCGTGTCCACGACCTTGCGGTCGAGCAGCTTGAAGTCGGATGACGAGGACATGTCCATGCCGGTCGCTTTGCTTATAAGCCCGTAAAAGCTATTTGCAGCGAACTTGTGGAAGCCGGACTCCTCGCCGCGGTCCTCCTTAATGCCCTCGACGACCTCATAGCCGTCCTCCCAGAGCCTGTACATCTCTACTATTTTCTCCGGCGGGTGCTGGAGATCGCAGTCTATGACCACACAGCAGTCCCCGCTGGCCTTTTCAAGACCGGCAAACATCGCGGCCTCTTTGCCGAAGTTGCGGCTGAAATGCACGCCGACGACGTGCTTATTGAGCTCTGCTGCGCGGGTTATATTCTCCCATGTAGCGTCCTTTGAGCCGTCGTCTACAAACAGAAGCTCAAAGTCGATATTCTCGCGCTCCAGAATGGCGGAGATCGTGTCCGCAGCGACGGGGATCATCTTCTCCTCGTTATAGGATGGCAGGATCACTGAAAGCATTTATATGTTTCCTCCCTTCAGCAGGTAAACGGCAGAAAATCCGTTGCTGTATAGTGAAATAGCTTCTTCATAGCCGGTGCTCTCCTTGAGCCCGGCGATTATCTTCTCTGCATCGTAGCCGCTCGACCACTGCTTGCTGATGTCGATGAACACCACGGTCTCATCCGCGCCGCCGATATAATTGAGCATTGCCTGAGATGCAGTGTTGTTCGTAACGAGAAAGTCGTCAAAGTTCATCAGCTGAAGCATGTCATAGGTGATGGGGGAGAAGTAATTATCGTCGATATATACGCACGGATCATCGCTGTGCTCCGCGAGTATCGCGTCATAGTCGCTGTACTCGTCATAGAGATAATCAGGCGCAAGGCAGCGCGCCTCCCAGAGGCACAAAACGGCTGCGGCCACGCCGATGAAAAGCTTCATGCTCTTCATCGTGTTGAGCGCGGTATCGCTCTCTTCCACGAGATGCACGAGCAGCGAAACGGCGAGAATGAGCATGGGTACGATGTTGTATATATAACGTATCTCTGTCACAGGAGAGATAACGGCGACGAGCACGAAGGTGACGAAAGCCGGGACGATAAGTACCAGCGCGTCAAGCGCCAGCTTCTTCTCTTTTGCGGCAGCAGCGATCTTTTTGCAGCTCAGCACGGCGGCGATAGTCATAATGACCGCGATGTACACGACGGCTTTCATACGGTGCGCGGAATCATGCAGAAATATGCCGAGCCGCTGCGGGTACTGAGAAAAAGTGACGAGATTGTCCATTGCGCTTCCGCCGGAAACAAGCGCGTCGGCAAAGAGCTGGTTCAGGCAGGCCGGGAAGGCGGGCAGCAGGCATACCGCGCCGCACAGTGCGGCAAGAGAGAACATTACAAAGCCGCGGTAGTCCTTTTTTATAAGCGCGTAAATATCATAGCTCAGGCACACGAAAAAAGCGTAAAATACAAAGTAATACTGCGTCATCAGTCCGGCAAAGACAGTCAGGCCGATGAGCGGATACAGCACGGTCTTTTTTTCGTGCATCAGCCGTGCGATAAGGTAGGCCAGCAGCACTGTCAGCAGCGTCAGCAGCACGTACATGCGGATCATCAGCATAGTCGACAGTCCGATAGTCGACAGCCCATACAGCAGCACGGCCATTACCGCGTTCAGGCGGCTTGAGAAAAGGAGCATCACAAGCTTGTAGAGCAGAACCAGCGCGAGCATATATATGATGTAGTTCATGACCAGCGCGGGCCACATGGAAAATTGCCCGGGAAAGAAAGAGGAAACGAAGTTCAGCAGCCAATAGTACATCGGCGGGTGCACATCGCGCGTCTGGTTGTAGTATACGGAGCCCGCGGCAAACCTGTCGTTGCTGCCAACGGTGAGGTAATCGACAAGCTCCTGCCGCGTCATCACCTTGTCGATTAGGCTGCCGTCTTTCAAATCGGTGACATACGGGGCATAGTAGCTGTTTGAGAGACCGTAGGTATATATCTCATCTATAAACATGCCCTCTTTGCGGCTGGAAAACAGAAAACATACTCCGCTTATCAAAATGAGCGCCAGCAGCAGTGCGGCGTATTTTTTCAGCCAATTTTTCATAAAATACTCCACTCTGAAAAAGAATCATATTATTATACGACAAAAGGCGCTTTTTAGCAATACATATATGCGGGCAAAGCATAAAAAAGAGCAGAAAACAAAAGGTGCAGGCATAATGCCTGCACCTTTTATGCTGTTCAAAAACGCGGGATCAGAGAAGTCCGCCGATCTTCACAAATATGGGGGCGAAAACGAGAGACACAACGGTCATCAGCTTTATGAGGATGTTGATGGACGGGCCGGAAGTGTCCTTGAACGGGTCGCCGACGGTATCGCCGACAACAGCCGCCTTATGTGCATCGGAGCCCTTACCGCCGTGATGGCCGCCCTCAATGTACTTCTTAGCATTGTCCCATGCGCCGCCGGAGTTGGACATGAAGATGGCGAGCAGCACGCCGGTCACGAGAGAGCCTGCGAGCAGGCCGCCGAGTGCGCCGACACCGAACAGAATGCCGACGAGCAGGGGAGAGATAACTGCCATCAGACCGGGTACGATCATCTCGTGCAGCGCGGCTTTGGTGGAGATGGACACGCAGGTGCCGTAGTCGGGCTTTGCTTTGCCCTCGAGTATGCCGGGGATCTCATGGAACTGACGGCGAACCTCTTCGATCATCTTGTATGCGGCCTTGGACACGGAATCCATCGTCATTGCAGAGAAAGCGAAGGGGAGCATGCCGCCAATCAGAAGGCCGATAACGACATACGGGGAGAGAAGATCGAGAACATCGAGCTGGACCTCGGTCGCGTAGGAGACAAACAGAGCAAGCGCGGTGAGCGCGGCGGAGCCGATAGCGAAGCCCTTGCCCATTGCTGCGGTGGTGTTGCCGACAGCGTCGAGCTTATCTGTGATCTCACGGACGTGCGGGTCAAGACCGCTCATCTCGGCGATGCCGCCGGAGTTGTCGGCGATAGGACCGTATGCATCGACAGCGACTGTAATACCCGTGGTGGAGAGCATGCCGACGGCTGCAAGAGCGATACCGTACAGATTGCCGGTGACGGAGTAGGAGACGTAAATACCGACGCAGATGAGCAGGATAGGCACCCAGGTGCTCATCATGCCGACGGCGACGCCGCTGATGATAGTAGTGGCGGAGCCGGTCTCAGACTGCTCGGCAATGCGCTTGACGGAATTATAATCTTCGGAGGTATAGACCTCGGTAACGAAGCCTATCACGAGACCTACGACGATGCCCGCGATTATTGCGGCGGAGAACTGCATGCCGCCAAAGAAGAGCTTGCTTATGATAATGGATGCGACGGCGACAATGGCCGCAGAGACATAGGAGCCCATTTTGAGCGCCGTATGCGGGTTGGAATTATCCTTGCCGCGGACAAAGAAGGTGGCGATGATGGAGGCGATAATGCCGACTGCGGAAATTGCAAGCGGGTAGAACGCGCCTGCGCCGTTGAAAAGACCGTTTACGGAGACACCGAGAGTGAGCGCGGAGACGATAGCGCCGACGTAGGACTCAAAGAGGTCGGCGCCCATACCGGCCACGTCGCCCACGTTGTCGCCGACGTTATCGGCGATAACGGCAGGATTGCGGGGATCGTCCTCAGGGATTCCAGCCTCAACCTTGCCGACAAGGTCAGCGCCGACGTCAGCAGCCTTGGTGTAGATACCGCCGCCGACACGGGCAAACAGCGCTATGGATGATGCGCCGAGAGAGAAGCCGAAAAGAATATTGTAGTTGCCGGTGATTATGTAGATAAGGCTGCATCCGAGAAGGCCGAGGCCGACAACGCACATACCCATAACAGAACCGCCGGAAAAGGCAATGGACAGCGCGCGGTTCATGCCGTGCTCCAGCGCAGCGTTGGCCGTGCGGACATTGGCGCGTGTGGCGACCTTCATACCGAAGAAGCCGGCCAGTATCGAGAAGAGCGCACCTACAACGAAGCATACTGCCGTGCCGATGTCGATAAACACCGCGATCAGTACAAACAGTACAGTGATGAAAATAGCCAGAATCTTATATTCTGACCTCAAAAATGCATCTGCACCTTCCGCTATGGAGGCTGCTATTTCCTGCATGCGGCTGTTGCCGGGAGCAGCTGTTTGTACATAATGCGCCTTATAACCTGCAAACAGAAGCGCAAGAACTGCCGCGACCGGAACCAGCCATAGTAACGTTCCCATCTTGATTTCTCCTTTAAAAAGACTGTAAGGCAAAGCCTCTATGTGCATACTAACCTATAGAACAAAAAAATACAAGGCAAAAAACATGCGAAATTTTACATCTTACACAAGTTCATGCAATATAACCTAAAAACATTGGCATATATTGAAACATGTGGTCAAAATATACAAAGCACATAAGCCGTTTTTTCACAAAAAAAACAGGAAAAAATGCCGCAACTCGGAATTAAATGATTTTTCCATGTGATTAAAGTAACAATGCACCTGAAATTAAACATTTATCTGCGTCAGACTGCCGATTTATACTGATAAAAATGAACAAGCCCTGCTTGGTGAATATGACGTGGACAACGCCGCAAGCCGCTGTGACGGGGCTTTTATACTATTATAATGTATGGGGAGGCAGGCGGATAAAATGACAATGCCGGCTGAAAAAAATTTTTGAAAACATGAAACTTTTTTGATTTTAAAACGTTATATACATATAGCCAAAACACAAAGAGAGGTTAAAGAAAACGGCTGCCCCATATTTTGCGTTTTGCGTCTGAAAACACACAAAATGTAGAGAAGTTACAAAACGGTAAAAATAATAAAAAATTTTTTCAAAAAAGTCTTGCAATTCTGGAAACAATATGTTACATTATGTGTGACCTCAAAAGGGGGAAGCGGCTCTATGGCCGCGTGAGACCTTGTAATCAAATCTCATAAGGGGGATTTTTAGATGAAAACCATGAAGAAAATCATTTCAGTGCTGCTGCTTGTATGCTTGCTGGCAAGCGTACTGCCCGCAGCCGCGTATGCTGACGGTGTGCCGTCTGTCACCATCAAGACAGAAGATGGCCGTGATACTTCAGCGGCAAAATCAGGTGATAAATTCACCATCGTCGCTCCGTTCACGCTTCCCGATGGCCGCAGCTGGAGCGAGTACAAGCTCACCTGGATCAGCAGCAATACCAGCGTTGCATCCTTCGCAGCATCCACCACTACGCCCGACGGCAACAACCGCTGCGTGCTGACCTGCAGCAACTCCGGGTCCACCGAGGCACAGGCCAGCGTTTATGCTCAGCTTGAGGATACGACGACCGGCAGCTACACTGCCTCCAACACACTCACCGTCAAGGTCGCAGCTTCTGCCTCTGCAACTCCGTCGCCCGCACCTACCGCGACTCCTGTTGTCAGCATCAAGGCTTCTGCTTACTCCGTCCGCATCGGCGGCAGCATAGTCCTGCAGGCAAGCGTTGCAAACGGCAACTTCGGCTACTGGGAGATCTCCGCAGTCGACAGCACCGGTATGGGCAACATTGATGTCATGAGCGGCAACTCTCAGGTCAACTTCACCGCCACCAAGGCCGGCGATGTCAAGATCATTGCTCACGCAAAGGACAGCAGCGCAACAGCAGAGACCTGGATCAAGGTCACTGAGGTACGCACGCTCAAGCTCACCTGCGACAAAGAGCGCATCGACAACGGCGAGAAGGCATATGTCACCGTTGCAAACCCCGAATCTTCTTCCGAGACCTTTACATGGAGCTACACCACCTCTCCCAGCGGCGTTGATATAATCAGCAAGTATCAGGACTACGGCACCGGCGTTGACCTCTGGGGCGGCAAGGGCGACGGCTCCGTCACCGTAACTGCCAAGGATAAGTACGGCGCGACCGCAAGCATCACGGTTCAGGTCAACTCTCTTGCATATGGCGATGCCAAGATTTCTCCGAGCACCGCAACATGGAGCAAGGGTCAGGGCAACCTCACCTTCACTGTTGAGCCCACCATGTACGCTGCATATATCGACGGCGTGTGCTTCACCGGCAGCGGCAACACCTCCAAGTACAGCTACGTCTGGAGCAGCAAGAATCTTGTTATAAACTCTTCTTACCTTGCAACTCTTTCCGTTGGCACCCACACTCTGCGTGTCGACACCAGATATGACGACGGCACCAATGCCGGCACGGTCTATGCCACCATCACTATAAACGGCACTGCAAACGCGATCTACGGCGATAATGCACACGTCAGAGGCAACAGCAACAACCTCGTGTTCACCTCTACCGGCGCTATCAAGAACGTCTACATAAGCAATCAGCTTATCGACCCGGCAAACTACACTCTCAGCAGCGACGGCAAGACCATCACTCTCAAGGCGGGCTTCCTCAATCTGCTCAACTATGGCACTTACACCATGAAGCTTGAGACTCAGAACGGCTCCGTTGAGACCACCAGCTTCCGTATAGTCACTGCAAACTATGCGCCTGCAACCGGCGACGAGAGCAATCTGGCAATCTGGGTAGCAGTTATGATGATCTCCGGCGTGGGTGTTGTGGCACTCATCCCGAAGAGAAAGAAAGAGATGTAATACGCTTAGGCGTATGCGTCTGAAACAGTAAAACGATCGAACGCCCCGGCGGAAGCCGGGGCGTTTCCGCAATGAGGATCAATGGAAGACGGAATACAGATAATATACAAAGACGACGCGGTAATAGTGTGCATAAAGCCGGCCGGAGTGATCTCCACGGACGAACCCGGCGGCGTGCCGGAGCTGCTGCGTGCAAAGCTGGGCGACGCGAATGCGGAAGTACGCACGGTGCACAGGCTGGACAGAGTAGTGAGCGGGCTTATGGTGCTTGCACGAAGTGCCGCTGCGGCGTCAGAGCTCAGCCGCCAGATACGCGATGGCGGGTTCGGCAAGGAGTACACTGCCGTTGTGCACGGGAAAACGGACGACAGAGGCACTATGACGGATCTGCTCATGCGTGATAAGGCGCGGAAAATGACCTTTGTTGTGGCCGAGCGTGCAAAGGGCGTACAGGAGGCCGTGCTCGATTATGAGACGCTCGCAAGAGCCGAGGGGTACAGCAAGGTGCGGGTGGTGCTCCATACCGGGCGCACGCATCAGATACGCTGCCAGTTTGCGTCGCGTGAGCACCCGATAGCCGGGGACAGAAAATACGGTACGCTGACTGACGGCGACTGCCGCATCGCATTGTGGTCGCAGCACCTGAGCTTCACGCATCCTGTGACGGGAGAGCATATGGATTTCAGCGCCGAACCGCCGCAGGAATGGCCGTGGACGCTTTTCTGAACGGCTTGTAATTGTGCCCGAGCTGTGATAAAATAAAAATATCACAGAAGGAGCCGCAAAGAAAAAGCGGCAGGAAGGAGAGCTGTATGAAAAAATTGCGTTTTGGTATTTCACTGCTCATGATGGCGGTGCTCGCCGCCGTGAGCGCCGTGCCGGCATATGCCTCCGGAACCGTGCGCGTGTATAGCCCCTATACCGGCGACGATTCAAATATAGGCCTGCTCATCGCGCTTATCTGCATCTCAGCCGCGATAGTGGCGGGAGTTCTGATATATATCAGAGTGATGAAAAAGAAAGCGGCAAACGAGGAGAAGCCTGAGGAGAACAAGAAGGACTCCGAGTGAGCGCCGTATATCCTGGAAGTATATCATGGAATGATAAAGGCAGCGCCGTATTATGCGGCGCTGCCTTTAAACACATTAGGGCGCAGTCCGCTTACCGGACTGCGCCCTGATGCTGCCTGAGAAAGCTCCTGATCACAGGCTCTTGAATTTTATGGTGAACGTTATGTCGCTGCCGTCGGTCGTTGAGGCGCTGATAGAGCCCTTGTGCGCCTCGGCTATCGCCTTTGCAATGGACAGGCCTATACCGTTTCCGCCGGTGACGGCCGAACGGGATTCGTCGGGACGGTAGAAACGGTCAAAAAGCCGGTTCACGTTCTTCGGATCGGTGAGATGACAGGTATTGTATACCTCGATTACGAGTTCCCGGTGCTGCCGGAGAGCCGACAGCCGGATCTCCCCGCCCTCAGAGGAGTATTTCAGCGCATTATCAAGCAGAAGTGTGATAAGCTGGCCAATACTTACAGGGTCGCCGTGCATTTTAAGCCCATCCTCAACGCTCTGGCTGAATTTTTTGCCCTTTGCGGCTGCAAGCGAGGCCATAGGCTCCGCAACGTCCCATATCACGTCGCTCAGCACGAAGTCCGACTGTTCCGGCAGCGGCTGCTCCTCGTCGAGCCGGGACAGGGTGACGAGGTTGGAGACAAGCTTTGAAAGCCGCTGCACCTGCTGGCGGATGTTTTCTACCCACTCATTCTCCTGAAGGTCCATGGCAAGAACGTCCGCGCTGGCCGCGATCGCCGTCAGAGGAGTTTTTATCTCGTGGCTTGCATCGGTGATAAAGCGTTTCTGCTGCTCGATGTTGCGCATGTACGGGTCGACGGCCCGCTTTGAAAGGATAAGTATTATGCCGAAGGCCAGCAGCATGCACAGCAGCGATACTACGACAGAACCGACAAGCAGCGCGTTCCTGCCGACAAGCTCCGGCTCTGCGTTCAGAAATACTGCCGTTGTGCTGCTCTCGCCGCGGAATATCATATATCTGTAGCCGCGGTAGAACCCGGAATCGCCCCGCCGCGCGAGCACGGCATTGCCAAACTCCACAGCTTCTTCGCTGGAGATCGAGGCAATGTATTTGCGCGACGTCTGCGCAGTGCCGTCCTCGTCAAAGGTAACGGCAAAATAACGGGTCATGTACGGCCGTTCGGGCGATCTGCCGCCGAACGGCCCACTGCCGGGAAAGCTGCCGTCGCGGAATGGATCGGCCTGCCGGCGCTCACTGTCAAGAATACTGAGCAGGGTCATGTCCAGCTGACGGGTCGAGGCCTGCCAGTACCATATATATACGGAGGCCGACAGCAGCGCAACTATTGTGAACACCGCTGTCATGGCGGCAAGTATGAACTTCCTGCGCATTTTTTTCAGCATTTTTTCTCCTGTCCGAAGAGCGGCGGTCAGCCACGCTCTTCAAGCGCATAGCCTGCGCCGCGTATGGTTTTTATTTCAATGTCGGAGTCAAGCTCGCGCAGCTTTTTGCGCAGAAAAGAAATATATGTCCATATAACGTCGATTTCGGCCTCGGCGTCAAAGCCCCAGATGGTCTCCATGATGTGCTCTGAAGAAAAAACATGGTGCGGGTTGCGCATGAACATCTCCATAAGCTGATATTCCTTGCTGCTCAGGCTCGTGGAGCGTTCGGCGCAGCTGAGCACATAGCGGCTGCAATCCAGCCGTGTATTGCCGAGTGAAAGCATCGAGTGCGCATAGGAGTCGCTCCGGCGGGTGAGAGCGCGCACACGCGCGACAAATTCGCTTGTGGCGAAGGGCTTGGGCAGATAGTCGTCCGCACCGGCTTCAAGGCCTGCGACTCTGTCGCTAATCTCACCCTTCGCGGTCAGCAGCATGACGGGGGTTTTCACGCCGCGCTCCCTTGCCCGTGACAGCACCTCAAGACCGTTCAGCCCCGGCATCATTATATCCAGAACTATTGCGTCATAGCTGGTGCTGAGAATATAATCCAGAGCATCCGTGCCGTTATATACAATGTCTGCTGAAAATTTGTTCTTTTCGAGTATGACTTTCAACGCTCTGGCGATACCCGCTTCATCCTCTGCGATAAGGATACGCATCTTCCTCACAGCTCCTTTTTGACCTTTTGGATTTATTTCAGCTTATTATATAATCCCAAACTGAAAATAACATTAAAATTCCATAAAGAATTACATCTCCTCAATTTATGTAAATGATATTATGAATACAATATTACGTATATAATATTATGCATACAATGTTACGTAAACTAAAAAGCGCAAAAAAAGGCCGCCCCTTTCGAGGGGCGGCCATCGGATATATACGGCTTATTCGATTGCAACGGACGTACCGGAGGAGAGCTTTTTCTGTTCAGCCTTCGGCAGGGTGATGGTCAGTACGCCTGACTCATACTTTGCCTTGACGTCCTCGGGCTTTACATCGCCGACATAGAAGCTACGGCTGCACGAGCCGGCATAGCGCTCCTGACGGATCACGCGGCCGTGCTTGTCGTCCTCATCCTTGTCAAGGCCCTTTGCGGCGCTGATGGTCATGTAGCCGTTCCTGACGTCTACGCTGACCTCATCCTTACTGAAGCCGGGCAGGTCAACTGCCAGCTCATAGCCGTTGTCCTTCTCGCGTATATCTGTCTTCATGAGATTCTTTGTGTGTTTTCCGTACAGCGGATTGCGCCCGCTGCCGAAGAAATCGCGGTCAAAGGAATCATCAAAGAACTCATCGAACATATTTTCACCAAAAATGCTGGGTAACATAGTACATACCTCCATTTTGAATAACAGTTTGTTTTTGAAATGCTGGGGAATTTATATCTTGCTGGGGAATTTATATCTATCCGTGCGGCGCATACACCGGCGGAGGGATAACTGAATTAATTGTCTGCGCTTTTGCGCGCCGCGTCTGCAAACCGGCGCAGCCTCAGAAATCTCTTGTTCTGGAGATGCAGGCACAGACGATGGAACTGATGCCCTCAAGAATAAACACCAGACCTACAGTCACGCCTATGGCCGCAACGCCGACCCACGGATCCATCATGCACACGAAGCCGACGACTAGAAGTATTATGCCCAAGGCCAGAACCCAACCCCAGGCACGCACACCCAGCGCCCGCAGATCAAACGCGCTTACAAAACGCGATATGCCGGAGAACAGCAGCCACACCGTGAACAGGAACGGCAGCGACATCATCGTGAACCATTGATTGAACAAAAGGAACAGCGACATTATTACGGTCAGCACCCCGTCCAGCAGCAGCCAACCGGAACCGATCAGCAAACCGCTTGTACCGGCGAATACTACGATCTCGACGATACCGGCGCACAGCATAAACACGCCAAGGAGAATACCGGCGGACATGACGGCCACATCCTGATTGCACATGCAATACACGCCCGCTGCTATCAGCAGCACACCGGCGATTATACTCAGAACTCTCATTGTTTTGGTACTCATTTTATCTCCCTCTTCTTTCTGTTTTCTGTTCATCTTTTCTCTCCTCTGAACAATGCTTATTATAGACACAGCGGCTTGATTTTTCACTAATCCGGCAGTATAATTCTTAAAAAGTATTTGTGCTGTGAGCACAAAGGAGGAACGCCCGTGGATATAACGGCACTGATCGAAAACTTTCTGGCGTATGACGACGCGTCGACGATAACCGATGATATAAGCGCGATACTCGGATGTCCGGTGCTGGTCGTGAGCAGTGTGTTCAAGCTTGTGTCCTGCGCACATCCGGCGGACTTTGCGGATGAGGTGTATATGGACACACTGCGGCAGGGCGAGATGAGCTATGAATTCGTCCCGCTGATGAAAAAACAGCCCGGGGCAGAGCATGGGAGCGTGTTTATGAACATCCCCGGCTCGCAGTATCTGCGCCGGTATTCAGAGCTGCGCCACCGCGGCGTCCTTGTCGGATATCTGATCTGCGTCGATACTGCGGGGAATCTCCGGAATCGGCCGGAGCGGGATTTCGTGCTGATGGAGGCCGTGCTTGCAAAGCAGCTCATCTTTGAATATCACCGCAGCCAGATCATATCAAACGACGCGGAGGAGGTGCTGATAAATCTGCTGACCGGCCGGTATGAGAGCGAGGCCGCGTTTCAGATACAGGCGTCGGCAACGTTTCTCGCAGAGCTGGACGCGGAACGTATTGCGCTTGTGGACATGGAACCGGGGGCGGTACGGGAGAGCGCGCTGAAAGCCGAGCTGTGCCGTGCGTTTTATGGTTCGAATCCGTTTGTGTACGACGGTGAGATGATCCTCTTTCTCGGCCCGAAGCACGATACGCGCCTGTTTGACGCGCTGGCGGAACGCTTTGGCCTGCGCGTTGTGATCTCCGATCCATATGGCAGCCTCTACAATTTACCGCGCGCCTACGCCAACGCAAAAGGCGTCATGGAGTATATAAAAGAGCGGGGGAGAACACGTATCGCAAAGGTCGGGCATTACCGGGAGCTTCTTATTCTCAGACAGCTTGAGAACAGCCGTGAGCTCATGCATCCTGCGGTACGCGAGCTGGAGGCTTATGACCGCCGGCACGGCACGGATTACTGCCGCACACTGCTGAGCTATATCCTGCATCACCATTCGCTGCAGGACACCTGCATCAGCCTTAACCTGCACCGCAATACCGTGCTCTACAGGGTGAATAAGCTCAAATATGACTTCGGGATAGACCTTGACGATATGACTGAGAGTCTCGGACTTATAATCTCCGCTGCAATGGCCGTATATGCGCAGGATGAGGCACAGTTTATAAAGAAAGATGCGTAAAAAAATCCCTCCGGCAGTTCATTCTGAAATGCCGAAGGGAAAACCGTATGTGTATTTATTTATTTATTTATTTCGTGCGTTGTCCACGATTATCTGGTTTGCCTTTGTCATGCGTATGTGGTGGTGTATAGCCTCCTCACCTACAGCGTTAAGCACGGCCTCCACGGGCATCTGATACTGTGCGGCAAGATCATAGACTGCTCGGTCGAGCTCATCCTGCTCAACTGTGAGACCCTCCTCGTCAGCGACGGCGGCGAGAAGAAAATCAATGCGGCTCATGGTAAGCGCGGCCTCGCGCTGTTCCTCGCGCCACTGGTCGAGCGTTTTGCCCTCGATGCAGAGGTATGCGTCAAACACCTCCGCCGCGATCTGTTCGGCGGGGAGTTCTGCGCGGGCGTAGGCGCGTTTTTCGGCAGCTCTGGCTATCTGTTCCCCGTCTAATTCTATAATGCCGTCGAATGCCTGTGTGAATGCGTAAATATCCTGCATGCCCATGCCGATGTAGTTCTCCGCGGCTTTCATTGACTTTTCCCAGAGCTCCTTTTCGCCGAGACCGAGACTGAATTCGGAGTTCAGTTCGCCGAGAATACTGTGTATATCGGCAAGGGTGTTCAAAGACAGGCTGTCAATAAGCTCCGACTCTTTTTCGAGCATAACGCTGTCTATCTTGCGGCGGATCATAAGCTCAGGTACGGCGACGCGCAGGTTTTTTGCAGCGGCCTGCACGGCGGCTTCTTCAAAGTCCTCACAGTGCCCGATGTCGACCTCAATGCCCTTGTACGGCCCGAGGATGACCTGCGGCGGTACGGCACCCTCGAATGTGACCTCTGTTGCGCTGCCGTTCTCATCCATCGCAGTGACGCGGGTATATATAAGAGAGGGGAGACCCTTTTCCTCGGAAAAGGCTGCGATCGCGGCCTTGACCGCATCCTGCACGGAACCGGCGCTTTTGATCTCGTTAGCGCTGACGGAGAGCTTTGCGTATACGCTGCCTTTGTCTATTTCGCAGTTGAGTATCTTCATGTATATATTCCACTCCTGTATTGTTTTTTTATTTTCCGTAAAAGCCGGATACTATTTTATAACAGCGCCGCAGATACGTCAATGAGCGTTTTCCACCCGTTGTATAAATCCGGCCATTGACGGCAGCGCGGCGTAGTGGTATATTATCACAATAAAACGATAAAGCGCGCTGCGATGCGGCGGCGGAACGGAGACAGACATGTCGTTCAAGCTTCCATTCGGACCGGCAGATATACTTCTGCCGAAAACAGATAATGAAAAGTGGGCCTGCATAGCCTGCGATCAGTTCACGTCTCAGCCGGAGTACTGGGCTGAGGCGGACAAAATAGCGGGTGAAGCGCCGTCCGCACTGCGCGTGATATTCCCGGAGGTTTATCTTGAGGACGGGGACAGCGCGGCGCGTATTGCCGGGATAAACGCGAAAATGCGCGAATATTTGGACGGCGGCGTATTTGAAGAGTATAAGAACGCCCTCATCTATGTGGAGAGGACGCTGTCCTCAGGAAGGACTCGCCGCGGCATCGTCGGCGCATTTGCGCTGGAGGATTACAGCTATGAGCCCGGGGCAAAATGCCTCATCCGCCCCACGGAGGGGACGGTGCTCTCACGCATACCGCCGCGCGTCAATATCCGCAGGGATGCTCCGCTGGAGCTGCCGCATATCATGATCTTCATGGACGATAAGCGCAGGGAGATAATAGAAGGCATAGACACGGCGAAGCTCACGAAGCTCTATGATTTTGACCTTATGCTCGGCGGCGGGCACCTTTGCGGCTGGCTCATTCCCGAGGATGAGCAGCGGCGCATATTCTCCGGACTCACGGCGCTTGCGCAGGAAAGCGGGGAAGAGGGGGAGCGGATGCTTTTTGCCATGGGAGACGGCAACCATTCTCTCGCCACGGCAAAGGCTGCGGCGCCGCTCATAGGCACCGCGGAAGCACAGTATGCTTTGGCTGAGCTTGTAAACATACATGACGAGGGCGTGGACTTTGAGCCGATATACCGTGTGCTCTTCAATGCGGATGTCAATGATCTGCTGTGCGCTCTGAAAGCGGAGTTTGCGGGATGCAGCGGCAGAAAAGTGGATTATGTGAGCGCTGCGGGATGCGGCAGCTTTTTCGTTGACGGACTTGAAACAGAGGTGCTGCAAAGCTTTATAGATGGGTATATTGCAGCGCATCCTGCTGTACGAGTGGATTACATACACGGTGAGGACACCGTGCGGAAGCTTGCAGAGCAGGACAACACTGTAGGCTTCATATACGGCGGCATAAGCCGTGACGAGCTGTTTGATTATGTGCGCAAAAACGGCATACTTCCCCGCAAGAGCTTCTCTGTCGGTCAGGCGCGTGATAAGCGCTATTACATGGAAGCGAGAAGAATAAGATGAAATAACTCGGAGACCCTGAGGTCTCCGAGTTTTATTCAATGGAGGCTTACGTTGCGAAAAGACAAAGAATACTCTGTTCTGATGGGCAAACATGGAAAATCCGGCGTTGCTTTCCGTGCCGGGCTGTGATATACTATTCCTGCGAGAGTTGATAGGTTCTCCCACCGTGGTGTTTGAGCTGTAGGTCTGGAGAAACGATTCAGCTCTCGCTTCATTAAACGCACAGAGCTTCTTCATTTTTCTCTGGTTTCTTACCCAGAAGCCGAACGCCGCCTTCTCCTTTGCCACGGCCTCCTGCTTGCGCGCCACGCCCTCCTGGTACACCTGCTGTATGCGCTCCTGCATCCGGCTCTTCATGTCGTTGTAGCGCGTGCGCTCTTCGGCCACGGCCTTGTTCATCCTGTCTCTCGCCCGGTCTGCCGCTGTCTTTGCCGTCTGGCGTATCTCGTCTGAAAGCATCGTGTCCAGTATGTCCTGCGCCACGGTCTCGCGCATCTCGCCCATGTAGTTTTCAAAGGGGTTCCCGCGCACCGGCTGCCACGCCCGTTCCATGTCCGCTATGTGGAACAGCATGTCGCTCTGGCTCGTGATGGTTGACGGGAACGCGCCCTCGCCGAACTTCTCCTGCAGCTCCATCCACGCCGTGTCTATCGGCAGTCCGTCCTTGCCGAAGCGTATGCGCCTGTGCTCCCGCTTCCAGCCCTCCGGCAGGTCCAGCATCTCCCGCTCGTTTATCTTCAGCTTGTTGCTCTTGAGGTAGTCCAGCAGCTCGCGCCGTGCGTCCTCCATCCCGCTCTCTATCTCTGCCTCCGAACCGGACAGTATGTGATCCGCTATCGCCGACGCCCAGTCCTTCAGCTCTGCATAGCTCAGCTCCTGCCCGTCCGTCTGCACTATGTAGTCGCCCATGCGCTTGAGCTCTTCCTTCACGGTGTCCTCTGCGTCCTTGTTGTGCAGCTCCTCGGTCAGCCGCCGCGCAAGCTTGTCCGTGTCTGCCTTGCGTACCGTGGCCTCCTTCGTCGTCCGCGTCTGCCCCTTCCAGTATTCCGTGCGCCGCCGCAGCTCTTCGTTCTGCCTCCGCAGTTCGGCGTAGCTTTCCTGCCTGCCCCGCCGCTCGTCCGCCGTGTCGTCCGCCGCCACGTCGCGCATGGAATAATTTATCTTATTTTTTTCCTTGAAACTCTTGACTTCTTTCTGGAACTGTGATACGTTCTGCTTGAGAGATGTCTCTGTTATACTACCCAATGTAGAGAGTTGGGCTGTCACTGGCAGGACGTCTCTCATTTCTTTGTCATAGCTCAGTACCCTGTTTTCTTTCGCCGCTTCGTCTATGACAGTTGCAAGGTCTTTGTATTCTTTGCCGCCTTCAATCATTCCTTCAAGTCTTTCATAGATACTCAGAACAATATGCGGCCTCCGCGTCATGCTTCCGTTTATATTTTGCGGTGTGTAGAAGCCAAGCGCCGCATACAGCGGCGTGCCGTTCTCACCTGTCACTGGCAGCACCATGGTTATCTCCGGGTTTCCTTTTGTCCTCGTGTCGTTTATCGTCAGCACGGGGTTTTCTATTGCCATGATTGCATCCGTCATTCTTTCCAAGCCGACGCCGTGGTAGTGTTCGCCCTTCTTGTACCGGCCCTCTGCCTTCGCTTCCTTCTCCGTCTTGATGTTTGAATACATGTGGTTTCTGTAGATGTAGAAGTCACCGTCTATTCCCGTCAGCTCTCTCACGAACTGAGGCATCTGCCCCACCTTTATCACGTTGTCATACCCTGTGTCTGCATGGTCCAGCGCATCGTACAGTGCAGTCTCTACCTCGTACTCTCGCAGTGAATACTTTGTTTTCCCGGCATCCGTCGCCGCCTCAGTGTTCCCATATGGTATTCCATTCTCTTCGGCGAAGCGTTTTATTTCTTTTTCTACTGCTGCCGTCAGCTCTTTTACTCCCGCATATCCGCCGTCGTACATATACACATCTGCGCCGCCGTATTGCTGGTCGTGCCCTGAGAAGCGTATCTCCATGCTGTTTCCATAGCCGTCTGCGTCTTCATTGAATTCAACCTTAATGTAGAATGTCTCGTAACTACCCATACCGTGAGACTTATCTACATCGAAATCTTCTATGCTTCCGCGGCTCACCATCTCCGACAACTTCTTTTCTACGGCGCTGCATACACGGTCTCTGTCCTTTGCGGATTTAATTAGTTGTTTCCCGTTTGTATAATCAGCAAAAGATTCTCGTGTGGAATACTTTGCATTCCCGCTCGCGGTCTCCGTCCCGCTCGCCGCCTCCGTGTTCCTCACGGCCCCGGCAAGGGCGCTGTCCCATATGCGGGATAGCTCGTCTGCATACTGCATCATGGCCTTTGCTTCTGCGTGCCGCGCCTCCACTCCTGTGAAAGCCTTCCGCAGCTTCTCCGCAAAGTTTGCTATCCATTCCCGGATCTGTTCATACAGGCCGGGGTTTTCTTTTGCCATGAGCTCCGGCAGCTGCGTGTCCTCCAGCATCATCTCGCAGCTGTCCGCTATCACTTCCTCCACTGCCTCGTCCATGGACAGCAGTCCGTTCTCGCGCGCCGCCTTCTGCTCTGCCAGCGCCTCTATGTCCACGCCGTCCTCTATCAGGTGCCGCGTCACGAAGTCGCGCAGCTGTGCGTAGCCCTCCGCGTTGTTCTCCCGGATGTAGTGCGTCAGCTCATGCGCCGCCGTCAGCAGCACGGCGGATTCCTCCGAGGTTCTGTTTGCCCCTGCGTTCACGTCAAGGTACATCGTCCCGTTGCGCATGAAGCCGTTGGCTCCCTTGTACCTCCCGCTCATGTCCGCCTCTGACTGGTAGAATACAACGTCCGTTCCCGTGACCTTTGCCAGCGTCTTTATCACGTCCAGCTCTGCGCTGCTCACCATGTCCTCGCTCGCAGCTTTGTATCTCTCTCCGCCGTAGTCCACGTCCTGCCCGAAGTACACCTTGCCCTCGCCGCGCTGCCGGGCTGCGCTGTTCTGTATGCGAGCGTCCTTGCTGCTCCTGCCTGTGTTGAATGCTTTCGTGAACTGCTCCTGCGTCAGCACGCTTCCCGCGCCGCCGTTCCTGCGGCTGCTCTCGTATGCCTGCTGCGCCGTCACCGCCGTCTGCTTGCCGTACATGTCCGCCGCCGTGGTGTATCAGGTGCTGAGTCGCGCCCCGCATGGGGCGCGACTCAACGCCGGTGTGGCGGCATATATTGCAGCGGCATTTCAATCCACGCGCCCCGCATGGGGCGCGACTTGCGCACGTTCCATCTGCCACCCCAAAAGTCAATGATTTCAATCCACGCGCCCCTTGCGGGGCGCGACAGCAAAAATGCATAATTTATGTTCTGCATTTTTGCAACAACAGACAATCAAAGCATAAAAACCAACAGGAAACGTCGTCTGTCAGAACGTTTTTCTGATAAATCCAGGAACTCAACTTGCAAAAGTAGGTGCGAACCTTCCTGACGCGTTCTGTTCGCTTCTCCTTCGCACTAGATCATCAGTGTGTCCTCTGGCAGATACGATTGCTTGCAGCCGAAATGCTCGATCTTCTTTTCATACTGCGGATATTCCCGGCGGATGCGGTCCTGAAACGCGGCAGGTTCGCTTGCGTCGATGGACAGGATCTCCGGGAAACGAAGCTGACAGATCACCTCGACCAGCTGGCGCTTGGCGTAGATCATTCGTTCTTCATTGGAAAACATGGTTCGCACACCTTTCGTTGCTTTTCTTATATCATACTATATTTATCTGAAAATGCAAGATGCTTGGCAAATCCGGCGTTTGGTGGTATACTGATTTTGTATCTCAATTCAGGAGGTTCCGGTATGGATTTTTTGCGGCTTCTCGCGGCGGGACGCTGCGGAGCGCTGGACACGTTTTTTTCTAGCCTGACCTATTTCGGCTCGGAGATCGCGTTCAT